>CEWR01017519.1_pt1 | contig 44306 bp, 36 predicted proteins | sample 356321 | NCBI WGS metagenome assembly CEWR01 (sample SAMEA2621551, study PRJEB7988) | marine metagenome | biome: marine biome (ENVO:00000447); feature: mesopelagic zone (ENVO:00000213); material: "saline water (ENVO:00002010), including plankton (ENVO:xxxxxxxx)" | depth 790 m
AAATTTAGCAACCTGACCTTTAAACCAAATTCCAAACTGACGACCTAAATCATCGTTTTTTCCTACTGTATTCAAGCTAAACAAGGGAGAATCTAACCCCATCAGAGTACCACTAGAACGGATATTCCACCTATTCAATCCTTGCCAACCAGATTTACCTAACCCTATCGATAAATATTTTCCAAAAGTATATTCTCCATACAGGTCTAAAATATTCAATGGCATTTTATCATCTTTAATATTGTAGTTATTTCCTCCAATAATAGCATACATAAATACCTGTGGAGTTACTTGCGCTGAAATCGGCATCCTTATCCTTCTAATCGAAACATCAGAATAACTCGAAGTAGACTCACTATTCACTAAAGACCCATCATTTAGCTCTGCATACCTCATCCAAATCTGAGCTTTAATATTCCATTTTATGATTGGCTTAAAAGTTTCCTTTTCTTGTCCTATTCCGAACATGGGAATGAGCAAAAGAGCTATTACAATTATTTTTTGAAATCTTTTTAATATATCTTTCATTTCCTTTATTTTTTTGCTCAATTACACAGCAAAATTAAAGTCTATAAAAACTTTAAAACATGACTTAGATCACCTCCTATAAAATTTAATTATCAAGCCTATTTTTCAATCGATTTCGTTCAATAAACGTATTTAATTTTCTTTTTTAAGACAAAGTTTGTCTATCTAATCTCATTTCTAACGCGTTTTATTGATTTCGACTCTTCCGATATAAAAAAAAATCAACTTTAGGTTGTTAACGATGATTTTAGCCGTTTTAAGCCATTATTAGAGTTGTGAACATTTTTCAAAGTTGTAAACAATCTGCTTTAAAAAGCCTATTATTTAATTATATTTGTTTGGTTCGTTTTGCAACAAACGAGAAAAAAACAATAAAAAAATCAACCATGAGCAATATAGAAGACAAGCAACAGTATTCTGCGGATAGCATCCAAGCCCTTGAAGGAATGGAGCACGTAAGAATGCGTCCTTCGATGTATATCGGAGATGTAGGAACTAGAGGTTTACACCATTTAGTTTATGAAGTAATTGACAACTCTATTGATGAAGCCTTAGCTGGCCACTGTAACAATATAGATGTACATATCAACGAAGACAATTCTATAACTGTTCTTGATGACGGTCGTGGAATCCCTGTTGACATGCACAAAAAAGAAGGTGTCTCTGCACTGGAAGTTGTAATGACTAAAATTGGTGCTGGTGGTAAATTCGATAAAGATTCCTATAAAGTATCTGGAGGATTACACGGTGTTGGTGTTTCTTGTGTAAACGCATTGTCTGAGCATCTAAAAGCGACAGTTTTTAGAAATGGTCAAGTGTACGAACAAGAGTACTCAAAAGGAAAAGCATTGTATCCTGTAAAATCGGTAGGAACAACTGATAAAAGAGGAACGGAAGTTACATTTACTCCAGACAAGTCAATTTTCCAGCAAACTACAGTATATACGTACGATATCTTAGCTGCTCGTTTAAGAGAATTATCATATCTTAATAAAGGAATTGTAATTCATTTAACGGATAAAAGAAATCAAGACGACGAAGGGAACAACATTACTGAAACGTTTACAAGTACTGAAGGACTAAGTGAATTTGTAAGATACTTAGACGGTACTCGTGAGCAGTTGATTGGTGGCGTTATTTCGATGGAAGGTGAAAAGAACGGTATTCCTGTTGAAGTTGCCATGGTTTACAACACATCGTATTCTGAAAACCTACACTCTTATGTAAATAATATCAACACACATGAAGGAGGAACACACCTTTCTGGTTTCCGTAGAGGATTGACTGGTACTTTAAAAAAGTACGCTGAAAGTTCTGGCCTTTTAAAAAACTTAAAATTTGATATTGCTGGTGATGATTTCCGTGAAGGATTGACAGCTATTATTTCTGTAAAAGTTCAAGAGCCACAATTTGAAGGACAAACAAAAACGAAATTAGGGAATAGAGAAGTTTCGGCTGCCGTATCACAATCTGTTTCTGAAATGTTGACAGATTATTTGGAAGAAAATCCAAATGACGCTAAAATCATCGTTCAAAAAGTGATCTTAGCTGCACAAGCAAGACATGCAGCAAGTAAGGCCAGAGAAATGGTGCAACGTAAGACAGTAATGTCTATCGGTGGTTTGCCTGGTAAATTATCAGATTGCTCTGAAACAGATCCAGAAGTATGCGAAATATTCTTAGTCGAGGGAGATTCCGCCGGTGGGACTGCAAAACAAGGACGTGATAGAAACTTCCAAGCAATCTTACCTTTGCGTGGAAAAATCTTAAATGTTGAGAAAGCAATGGTTCACAAAGTTTTTGAAAACGAAGAAATCAAAAACATGTTTACCGCTTTAGGAGTTACTATTGGTACAGAAGAAGATAGCAAAGCATTAAACCTTACTAAATTAAGATATCATAAAGTAGTTATTATGTGTGATGCCGATGTTGATGGAAGTCACATTGCGACACTTATATTAACATTCTTCTATAGGTTTATGAAAGAAATGGTAGAACAAGGATATGTATATATCGCTACTCCTCCATTATACTTAGTGAAAAAAGGACAAAAAAGAGAATACGCTTGGGATGATGAACAACGTGATTTGATTGTTCAAAAAATGGGAGGAAGTGCAACTATCCAAAGATATAAAGGTTTGGGAGAGATGAACGCCGAACAACTTTGGGACACTACTATGAACCCTGAATTCAGAACACTAAGAAAAGTTGTTATTGATAGTGACGCCGAAGCTGACAGAGTTTTTTCTATGTTGATGGGTGACGAAGTACCACCTCGTAGAGATTTCATCGAAAGAAATGCAAAATATGCAAATATTGATGTCTAAAAAATATTTACTATCTATTTAAATACTAAAACACAGTTATTCATTTAACTGTGTTTTTTTTTGATTCTAAACGAAAGCAACAAAAATGCTACAATTTTCTAAAAACTAATTGAACATATTTTTATGTTTTATTTGACTCAAGAATTAGTTGCCAAAAGTTGTATTCTTCAACTTTATAAAGCTATTTTTAAAAGAATAATTAAAATTTAGGACAGATGAAAAGGTGATCAGCTCAAATGTGTTACATTTTATTAACAACTACACTTTTACAGGCGCAAAAACTCCCGAATATAGTCGTAATTCTTACTGATGACATGGTTTATGAAGAAATACAAGCATTGAATCCAGGATACGCTAAAATTAAAACCCCACACTTAGATAGAGTTACTAAAGAAGGAATTGTGTTTACAGATGGACACAGTGGCTCTTCAGTATGCAATCCAACAAGACACGGACTGATAACAGGTAGATACGCATGGAGAACTAGAAAAGGCAGGACATAAATCATCAGCAGACCTTAAAAGTTACAAATCTGATATTTATGACGGAGGTCATCGTGTGCCTTTTATGGCAACATGGTCAACAGTAATTAAACCTGGCTCTATCTCTAATGAAATTGTATGCCTTACAGATATTGTAGCTACTACAGCTGAGGTAATTTCTTATAAACTAAAAGACAATGAAGGAGTTGATAGTCATAGTTTTCTTTATCAAAAGGAAACAAAGGAACTCCAAGAGAAAACGTGATACACCATTCTATTTATGGTTATTTCGCGATAAGAAAAGACAATTGGAAACTATGTTTAGGAAGCGGTTCTGGTGGATGGAGTATTCCTAAAGATAAACTAGACAAATTTTAAAATGGGACAAAAGCAAGTGACAAATATCAATTATTTGACATATCAATAGACAAGGGAGAAAAAAACAAATTCTTGATGAAAGATCAACTTCTGGGGAAATTCAAAATAATGATTTTGGTACTATTATTTTGGAAAAGGAGCCATTTCAAAATCGAATAAGAAGAAGAAGAAGAAGAAGAAACATTGATGTTTTATTCTATAAATTTAAAACGGTGAATCTTCAAAATATTCATCTTTTTTTTGCGCTCGAAATATTTATTAAAAGTAAACAACACTTCAATCAAAAAAAGATATTGATAGAATTGATATCTCAAAAAAACACTTCAAAATATAGTATACAGAAAATGTGTAAAAATAAGTCTATTACAAATAACATTTACTGATAAAAATCATTCCCTAAAAAAATACACAAACATAACATATACAACACATTAGAAACTATTTAGATTTCGAAAAAAGTTCTAAAAATCTCATTTAAAAGCACTCATTATTAATCATAAATTACTAAATTTACAATATTAAAAAAAAGAATATAAACATTAAAATATATAAAATGAAAATTACCGTTGTTGGAGCAGGTGCAGTTGGTGCAAGTTGTGCTGAATACATTGCTATTAAAAATTTTGCAAGTGAAGTAGTAATCGTAGATATCAAAGAAAATTATGCAGAAGGAAAAGCAATGGACCTTATGCAAACAGCTTCTTTAAATGGATTTGACACAAAAATTACAGGAAGTACAAATGACTATTCAAAAACCGAAGGAAGTGCTATTGCGGTAATTACTAGTGGAATTCCACGTAAGCCAGGAATGACTCGTGAGGAATTGATTGGAATCAATGCAGGAATTGTAAAAACTGTTTCTCAGAACATTATCAAACATTCTCCAAATGCAATTATCATTGTAGTAAGTAATCCGATGGACACAATGACGTATTTAGCTCACAAAGCTACAGGTCTTCCTAGAAACCAAATTATTGGAATGGGTGGTGCATTAGATAGCGCTCGTTTCAAATACAGATTAAGCGAAGCATTAGGAGCTCCTGCTTCTGACGTAGACGGAATGGTAATTGGAGGACATAGCGATACTGGAATGATTCCATTGACACGATTAGCCACTAGAAACTCTGTTCCTGTAAGCGAATTCTTATCTGAAGAAAAACTTGGTGCAGTAGCAAAAGCAACTATGGTTGGTGGAGCAACTTTAACAGGAATGTTAGGCACCTCTGCTTGGTATGCTCCTGGAGCTGCAGTATCTGCAATGGTTCAAGCAATTGCTTGTGATACAAAGAAAATATTCCCTTGTTCTACTTTGTTAGAAGGTGAATACGGATTGAACGACATTTGCATTGGTGTACCAGTTGTATTAGGAAAAAACGGTATTGAAAAAATCGTAGAAATTTCTTTAAGCGATACTGAAAAAGCTAAGTTAGCTGAAAGTGCTGCTGCTGTTAAAAAAACAAATGCTTTGTTGAGCGCATAATCTCAACTTTTAGACAACTAAAAAGAGACTGTTTAACGACAGCCTCTTTTTTTTTGTAATTAATTCTCAAGTATCTTTTTCAAAGCCATCTCTTTATCATAAGCTAATGAATGTGCTTCTTCTAGAGAAATTTTTCTAAAACGAATTCTATCTCCTGGTTTCTGTTGTGCAATCAAAGAAAGATCAGCTTGAATTACATTTCCTATTCTTGGATAACCTCCTGTTGTTTGAGCATCTGCCAATAACAAAATAGGCTGTCCGTTTGAAGGAACCTGAATAGTACCTTTTACGACCCCCGAAGATAACATCTCTGAAGAAGGAGCTGATTTAATAAAAACACCTTCTAAACGCACCCCCATTCTGTTACTTTTAGAACTCACTACATATTCATTTGTATAAAACTTATCTAACTCTAGATTTAAAAATAAAGAAGCTTCTGGCCCCTCAATAATTCGCACAGATAAAAGTCGATAGGGCTGTATATGAAATTCTTCTGGAACAGTTTTCAACCCAATCCCTTGATTTCTTAAAAACGGTAAAGTATCTCCTTTACGAAGTGCCCTTCCTTTCACCCCTCCTAATTTCGCATATGTATACGTAGAAGCACTTCCCATTTCTTTTTCTAACGAAAAGCCACCCGCAAAAGACACATATGCTCTACATCCCGATTGTAACTTTCCGAAACTCAATACACTTCCTTTCCTAATTGGAATGGTTTTATACATTTCAATTGGTGCATTATCTAATTTAGGTTGCATATCTGCTCCTGTAATTCCGATAGACATGTCTGTGTAAAATTTCAAAACAGGTCCTGTCAATGTTACTTCTAAAACAGCTTCCTTTAAAGAGTTGCCTACCAACCAATTTGCCAATCGAAATGAGTCTAAATCCAAAGCACCAGAAATAGGCATTCCAAATTCTTGATACCCAAAACGACCAGCGTCCTGAATCAAAGTAAAAAAACCTGGTTTTACAACTTCAATCATTTATGATATTGTTTGAATTCTTCAAGTGAAATTTCATAAAACTGAACCGTATCTCCCTGATTCACTAAAAAAACATCCTCTTTTCTATTTTTGTCGAAAATCGATAATGGAGTTTTTCCTATTATTTGCCAACCTCCAGGACTGCCTAATGAATAAACCCCTGTTTGCGTACCTGCAATCCCAACGGAACCAGCTTCTATTTCTAATCTTGGGGTATCTTTTCTAGGACAAAACAAACGAGGATCTATTCCTCCTAAATAAAAAAAACCAGGAGTGAACCCCAACATATAGACTAAATAATCTTTAGAAGTATGTTTGTTAATAACTTCTTCTCTTGTCATCCCTGTATAAGAAACAACTTCTTCCATGTCTATTGAAAGAGTAGCGTCATAACATACAGGAATCTCAATAATTCTTGACTGTTTCATAAATACTTTTTCAACATCCAAAACTTGCAGCTGCCCACTTAACTCTTTATATGAGATTTTCAAAAAATCATACTGAACTGTAATCGACACATATGCTGGAATAACTTCCAAAACCCCTTGGATATCTATATTTTTTAACGCCTTTACATAATTTACAATTTCATTATTAGTCCCAGTATTTATTTCTGCACCAAAAGTCAACAAAATAGCTGCATCTCCAAAAGGCTGTATCAATTTTATCATTAGAAAGCTTTTACCTCAATTGCATTTTCAGCAAAACCAAATCGAAGAGCATTTATCAAACCTACCGAATTTAAAGTATCACCATGCACACAAATACTTTGAGCATTTAACTCTATAAACTCTCCTTGCTCACTGGTTACTCCGTTTTCAAAAACCATTTGTAAACCTCTTTCTACGACTAATTTTTCATCTTCAATAACAGCATTTTTAAATTCTCGTGAAACCAACTCACCACTATCCATATAATTTCTATCTGCAAAAACCTCAGATATAAATGGTGTTTGTGAATCAATAGCTGCTTTTTCCATTTCAGAATTTGCCATTCCTAAAAGACATAAGCCATCATGAAATTCACCAATAACTTCGACTATTATTTTAGCCAAATCAAAATCCTTTGCCGCAGCATTGTACAATGCCCCATGAGGTTTTACATGTTTTAACATCCCTCCTATATTAGAAGTCATATTATCAAGAGCACCAATCTGGTAGCGCAAACATGCTTTTAATTCTTCGGCAGATAAAGTCATGAATTTTCGTCCAAAATTTTTCAAGTCTGGAAAAGAAGGATGTGCCCCAATATTAACTTTATGAGATAAAGCAATCTCAATAGCTTTTTGAATTGTTAATGGATCCCCACCATGCAGGCCACATGCAATATTGCACGAACTGATATGTGGTATTACTTGAGCGTCATTGCCAACCAAGTGATTGTAATAACTCTCCCCTATATCACAATTCAAATCAACAAAATATTTCATAGCATTTTATTTAATATCCAATATATAGGGCATTCCCATCTGGACACCTTCCACATTTTTTAAATTATTAAGTTGTTTAAATAAAATAAAGCTAGCATCTCCCATCCATTCTTTCATTAAATTTTCTTTGATATTTATAAAAGGCATATTTTGAAACGACTCCCTAATGTCGTTATTATAATCAGGATAATTTTTTATTTTATATTCTTCTATTTCTGCCAAGTCTCTTGCAGAAGCAATAGCACTATCCAAACCTCCCACAGCATCTATCAATCCATTTTCTAATGCCTGTTTCCCAGACCAAACTCTTCCTTGAGCCAATTCATGAACAGCTTCAAAACTCATATTCCTCCCCTTAGCCACCTTAGATACAAATGTTTTATAGACAACATCAACACCTTCTTTAGTAACCTCATAAAAAGCAGGATCTAGTTTTAAAAACGGACTGTATGACGGACTTATATTTGTACTCACTTTTTCTGAATAAATTCCCATCCTAGACGCCAATTCACTCGCATTTGGCAACATACCGAAAACTCCTATAGAACCAGTAATGGTAGTAGACTCCGCAAAAACACGATCGGCATTACAAGAAATATAATACCCTCCTGAAGCAGCATAATTTCCCATAGAAACAACCAAAGGCTTGTCCTTTTTCGCCAATTCTAAAGCTCTCCAAATCAAATCAGAAGCCAAAGCACTACCTCCAGGAGAATTGACACGTAAAACAATTGCTTTTACTGATTTATCATTTTTAGCTTTTTCAATTGCTTTCACCATCATTCCGTGACCAATAGACTCTTCATCTCCCTCACCATATATAATATTCCCTTGTGCATAAACTACAGCTATCTTGTCTGTCTTTTTATCCTGTTCAAAATCAAAAATCACATTGGATTTTATATAATCCAATAAATCAAGAGAGACATATTTATCACCATTAACTAAACTTTTAAGCTTTAACTTATACTCATCTTTATATATAGCTCCATCAACAAGATTATTTAAAACTGACAAACGGGCCGTTCTTCCCAACAAACCATCTGCAATCTTATTTAGTTCTTTTATCGGAATATCTCTAGAAATTGAAATTGCATCTGTAATATCAAACCATAAAGAACCCAGCAACTCTTTCATTTGAGTTCTATTAGAAGTACTCATCTTGTTTTCCAAAAAAGGCTCTACCGCACTCTTGTATTTCCCATGGCGTATTACTTCCATTTTCACACCATATTTATCTTGAAAATCTTTGAAAAACAAAATTTCAGATGACAAGCCTTTAAAATCAATTTGCCCAACTGGGCTCACAAATACAGAATCTGCAATAGAACTTAAAAAATATTCTTTTTGTCCGTATGCATCTGAATAAGCCATAACAAATTTCCCAGAAGTCTTAAAATCTGCAATTGCATTTCTTATAGCGTTTAATTGTGAAATACCACCATTTAGAGCAATAGCTTCTATACTAATTCCTTTTATTCTAGCATCATTTTTAGCTTTTCCAATCGATTCAATAACTTTATTCAAACCAACATACTTCGGAGCAAGCCCTAACAAATCTGAAAAAGGATCAATTTCAAGAGGAGCATAATCTTTTATGGCTGTTTTTAATTCTATTTTTAAAATACTCGTGTCTCCCACTTCAACTTCTAGATCATCACCAATTGAAAATGCAATTATGACAATAGTCACAAACAATAAACCTATTGCTATAATAAAGCCAATAGCAGATGAAATAATATTTTTAAGAAAATTCATGATGTCTTTTTTTGAATAACAAATATAAACTTTTAAGTTTTTCTTTTGTTTCTTTACATCAAAATTACCTTGCTCTTTTTAATAGCTTTAAAAGACAAAACAATACAACATTTTAACCATACTGAAATTTTCATGGCTCAAAAATTCAAAGCATATCTTTCACTAGGAAGCAATCTTAACAGTAAACTTGAAAACTTACAAACTGCTGTAGAAGAAATCAACAAGCATATTGGAGTTGTGATCAAATGCTCATCTGTCTATCAAACTCCTTCATGGGGTTTCGATGGCGAAGACTTCTATAATATATGTATTGAAATAACTACTGTTTTATCTCCTGAAGAATTATTAAAAAAAGTACTCAACCTTGAAATAATACTAGGAAGAAAGAAAAAACTCCAAGAAGGATACCAAAATAGATGTATTGACATTGACATTATACTCTATGAGAACAAAGTAATTGAAACAGAAACGTTAACAATTCCTCACCCAAGATCATTAGAAAGAAAATTTGTGCTTATGCCACTATTTGATATTTTAAAAGATACTATTTTCCCAAAAACCAATATGAATATATCTCAATGTATAAAAAAATGTGAAGACACAAGCATTCTAAAAAAAACAAAAGATATAATCAAACCAACCTCTTAAAAAACATACAGGAATAAATATGTATTTATTCCTGTATATTTTATTCATTTCACGTCACTAATAAAAATATAATAATTATTTTTGTGAATTATAAAAACCTAATAAATAAAAATTAAAAGCATGTCTTTAAAAAACAAAGCCTTATTCATTCTATTTTCAATATGCATTTCGAATGTTATTTTGGCTCAAAAAACAAAAGAAAGCTACCCCGAAAAAAAACAAACTAATGAAACTTCTGAATCCTATAACACCTGGTCTCTAGGTGCCGGTTTCACAAGCCTAAAAACTTTTGCCGATCTAACTTCTTTTTACAACCCTGATTTCAATTTAGGAGGGTATTTATATGTAGATAAAATGTTTAATCCTATAATAGGAATGGAATTTAAAATAGACTACTCAGCATTGGATGCCGCTGGGAAGGGTTATTCTGGAAATAGTTCAATTATAGGTATTGATCAGACTATATATGGAAATCAAGTACTTAGAGCAGATGGTTACAAATATGGTTTTGAATTAGATGCTATTATAAACTTAAGTAACATTTGGAGACTAAATAGTAAACATTGGTCATTGTATTTTATGGGAGGTGTTGGATGCCAATTATTCAATTCAAAGTTATATGATGAAAGCGACAACTTACTTAAATCATATGGTAATGATGGTTTGTTTAGCTCTTTTCACGTAAGTAGTTCTTTCGGTGTAAGATATAGAATCAATAAAATGTTTGATATAGAGCTTAGACCTACAGTAACATTGGTCAATGATGACACATTTGATGCTGCTATATCACAAAGAAAGACATATGAAACTTTCTTAACTACTCACCTTGGTATTGTTTATAAATTTGGAAAAGAAAAAAGAAGTGCTATTTGGGCAAATAAAGAAGATGTTGGTGAGGATAAGTTTAAAGTAATTGACACAGATGAAGATGGTGTTATTGACGAAGTAGATCAAGAGCCTGAAACACCTAAAGAAGCTAACGTTTATGGTAATGGTATTGCTATTGACACTGACAAAGATGGTGTTCCTGACTACTTAGATAAATGTCCATTATTAATAGGTGTAGGATCTAATTATGGTTGTCCTGAAGATAAAGATGGAGATGGCGTTTTTGATTATGATGATGCTTGCCCTGATGTTGCAGGTTCTGAAGATAGCTTAGGTTGTCCTAAAGGTCAAACACCTGACGATATTACAAATAGAATTTTCTTACTTTCTAAAAGTATTTATTTCAAATCTGGAAGTGACCAAATTAAAGGTGACTCGTATACTATATTAAATGAGATTGCAAACATTATGTTGCAGTATCCAAATACTCAATTCAACATCGATGGTCATACAGACAATACTGCTTCTGCTAGTTTCAACTTACAACTATCTGAAAAAAGAGCTGCTAGCGTTTTAAATTATCTTTCTGAAATAGGTGTAAGAGAAGAAAGATTATATGCTAAAGGATATGGGATAGAAAAACCTAAACATTCGAACAATACAGCTGAAGGTAGAGAAAGAAATCGTCGTGTAGAGATTAATTATATTCAACCTGATTCGGAAAATGGAAAAAATGTCTATTCCGAAGGAATAAATGTAACTGAGGCACTCACAGTATTGCAACCTCAAACAGCAGGAATGTTTGAAGATTCAGATAGTGATGGAGTTGCTGACGTTTTAGATCAAGAACCAGATACCTTTTTTGGATCTTTAGTTTATGGAAATGGTGTTGCTATAGATACCGATAAGGATGGTGTTATAGACTTATTCGACAAATGCCCTTTCGCACCTGGTACAGTTGAAAACGAAGGTTGTCCCATAGGAAATATTGGAAAAACGGATACAAACAACAATGATTTTTCAATTACCGATACGGATGGAGATGGAGTTATGGACATTTTAGATGCTGATAACAATACTCCTCTTGGAGCAAAGGTATATGGAAACGGTATTGCAATTGACACTGATAACGATGGTATTATTGATTTAGATGACAGCTGTCCGTTAAGACAAGGAACACAGGAAACTAATGGATGTCCTCAAAATAGAGAAATTGCGACTGCATCTGGAAGTATGACCATTAATGATGCTGATGGAGATGGTGTAATAGACTCTTTAGACCAAGAACCTAACACACCTCTAGATGCAAGAGTGTATGGGAATGGTGTTGCTGTTGACACAGATGGCGATGGTATTGCTGACCATTTAGATATGTGCCCTTTAAGATATGGATCAGAAGAAAAAGAAGGATGCCCTGCCTCTCCTGACAACGACGGAGACGGAGTTCCTAACGAATATGATAAAGAGCCAGCCACTCCATTTGGTGTAAAAGTTTATGGAAATGGAGTTGCCATGGATACTGATAGTGATGGAACACCAGATCATATAGATGCGTGTCCATTAAAACCAGGTGAAAGCTCTAAAGGTGGTTGTCCTGAAATAACTGACGAAGCTACAGGCGCAACAATACAGTTGACAGACAGTGATAAGGATGGAGTAATTGATCAATTTGATGTTGAAGCAAATACTCCTTCCGGAGCAAAAGTATACGGAAATGGAATGTCTGTTGATTCTGACAATGATGGAATTGCTGACCATTCAGACAAATGTCCAAATGAATCTGGAACAGAATTATTATCAGGATGTGCTCCTGAGAAAAAAGTTTCTATCGAAGCTAATACAAATATTTCTGCAAGCAACTCGGCAAATAGTATCATAATGGTAGATTCTGATAATGATGGTGTTATGGACCAATTTGACAAAGACCCTAATACACCAGAAGGAGCTTCGGTATATGGTAATGGAATCCCTATCGATAGTGATAGAGATGGATTGCCAGATTACAAGGATAAATGTCCATTAAAGTCTGGTCCAGTAGAACAAGAAGGTTGTCCTGATACAGAAGATCAATTTGACTGGAGTGATTCTGATGGTGACGGTGTTGTAAATCAATTTGACAAAGAACCAAATACTCCTGCAGATGCTCGAGTTTATGGAAATGGAGTTGCAGTAGATTCTGATTATGATGATGTCCCTGACTATATGGATTCATGTCCTTTTGAATCTGGAACTTTAGAGAACAAAGGTTGTCCTGAAATTAAAGGAGCTGTCCTAAACAAAAACAACAATCTTGATACTGACAAAGATGGAATTATGGATCAATTTGACAAAGAGCCTAATACGCCTTATGGAGTTAAAGTATATTCTAACGGAGTTTCACTTGATTCTGATAAAGATGAGGTTCCTGACTATAAAGACCGATGTCCTTTATTAAAAGGTCTTCCTGAAAATGAAGGATGTCCTAAAAAGGAAGACTTGGACGGCGATGGAGTTAGTGACAAAGATGATTTATGTCCAGATGTTTTTGGTACAACTGCCAACAATGGTTGTCCTGATAAAAACTTTGACAAAAGTGTATTCTTAAGAATTGAAGCTTCCGCTCAAAAGATTTATTTTGAAAGAACAAAAAACACATTGACAACTCAGACAACTGATGCATTGGATGAAATATCAATCATTTTGGAAGAGTATACAGCAACTAAATTTGAAATAGGAGCTCATACAGATAACAAACACAACGAAAAATATAGTTTGTTTTTATCTAAAAGAAGAGCCAATGCAATTATGAAATATTTAATTGATGGTGGGATTAACGAAGACAGACTTAGTTCTGAAGGTTACGGAGATACTCAACCTAAGTATTCAAACACTTCTGATTTAGCAACAAGCGAATTAAACAACAGAGTAGAATTCAATTACAAAACGGATTAACTCAACATATATAATTCATAAAAAAAGGTCGGTTTATAACCGACCTTTTTTTATGCTTACCAATCAAATATTTATTATATCCTTAAGCAAAATTCTGAATTTTAGTCAGTTATAAATTTACTTTACTACTTCTTAAGATCTAGTTTTTCCTCAAAGTAATCACAAAAGTCCCTCATTGTTTCGCCCATTTTCTCATCATTGGTCGCACGTTCAAAAGTATGACTCATAGAAACCAATGTTTGATGAAAGAACTGTTTCATTTCGTCTACAGGCATATCTTTCGTCCATAAATCGATTCGCAATGTGTCTTTCTTTTTTGGGTCCCATACAGACAGCATAAAAGATTTAGTCTCCGCTTTACCTAATCCTCCATCTTCTGCATTCCAAACTATTTTTTCTGGAACTTTATTCTCATCCAGCCCTATTTCAAATTCTATTTTTGATGTATGTACTATAGCCATAATTAATCTTTTTGTTTTTTTTTGTGGTGCAAAGATACACGTTTCCGTTTCAATCATCAAAGTGCAAATAACATTCCTTAAGACACGCTAAACAAATAGACATAAACAAATAGCACTTACAAGGAAATAAGTATATTTGTCAATATTAAAATTAAAACAATGACAACAAAAGAAATTAGTAAAAGTATCATTTTTAAATATGGTTTTTTACTAGGATTGGTTTCCGTTTCAATGAGTATCGTTTTATACACACAAAACAAACATCTTGAACAAAGTCAAACCATCGGATTGATCAGTATTTTATTTATTCTTGCAGCAATTATTTTAGGAATAAGAACTTTTTCTCAACACAATGATATGGGTTTTGGAGATGGTTTAAAAATTGGGATCGGTATTACTGTAGTAGGTGCGGTTATTATAACCTTTTATAATTATATATTTAGTCATTATATTGATCCAGACTTTATAAATCAAATGAGTGACGTTCAGCAAAAAGCAATGGAAGCTTCTGGTCAACTAACTACAGAAGAAATTACAGCGCGTTTAGAAAAATTAAAAGAAGGGGCTGACTCTTTTATTACATCTGCGATAGGAATCGTGTTTTCAGCATTTTTAGGATTTGTTTTTTCTGCTGTTACAACAGTAGTGTTCATAAAAATAAATGAATCAAAAAATCAAGCTTAGCATGCAAATATCGATAGTTATCCCTCTTTTAAACGAAGAAGAATCTTTGCAAGAACTTCATGATTGGATTGTGAAGGTAATGCATGAAAACGACTATTCTTATGAAGTTTTATTTATTGATGATGGTAGTACAGATAATTCTTGGAATATCATTGAGGAATTAAAATCTAAAAACTCTAATATCAAAGGAATCCGTTTCTCAAAAAACTTTGGAAAATCACAAGCTTTAAATGCTGGTTTTAAAAAAGTTGAAGGGAGTGTAATCATCACCATGGATGCCGATTTACAAGACGCACCGGATGAGATACCTGGATTGTACTCTAAAATTACTACAGAAAAATTTGATCTTGTAAGTGGTTGGAAAAAAAAGAGATACGATTCAAAATTAAGAAAAAACATTCCTTCTAAGTTATTTAACTGGGCCGCAAGAAAAACTTCTGGGATTCAATTAAATGATTTCAACTGTGGTTTGAAGGCATATGACAAAAAAGTAATCAAAGCTATTGATGTGCACGGAGAGATGCACCGTTACATACCTGTATTAGCAAAGAATGCTGGTTTTGATAATATTGGAGAACAAATAGTAAAACATCAAGCAAGAAAATATGGTCAAACAAAATTTGGCATGGAGCGTTTTATGAATGGATTTTTAGACTTGCTTACTATTTGGTTTGTTAGTAGATTCGGAAAACGACCAATGCATCTTTTTGGTCTTTTAGGAACATTGATGTTTGTAATTGGTTTTATAGCCGCTTTTTCTATTGGTTTGCTAAAATTATTAAATGTCTTTTATTACCACAAACCATCGCCCTTAGTTACAGATATTCCTTTATTTTACATTGCTTTGACGACCATGGTTTTAGGTACACAACTATTTTTAGCAGGTTTTATAGGTGAATTAATACTCAGAAGTAAAAAAAACACAGCAAACTATACTGTCTCTAAAGAGATTTAAAAATCTTTTTCGTTATTTTAACCAAACAAATTTCTAATTTATTACAAAAACTCTATTTTTGTAAAAAACCAAAACATCATCTATGAATAGTCAAGATATCATTGAATTAGCTAAAAAGTGGTTAACTCCTACTTTTGATCAAGAAACACAAAACGAAGTACAATCTTTAATAGATTCAAAATCTGACAACTTAGCAGACAGCTTTTATAAAGACCTTGAATTTGGAACAGGTGGAATGAGAGGATTGATGGGGCCTGGTATAAACAGAATTAACAAATATACGTTAGGTAAAGCCACACAAGGATTGACCAATCACCTATTAAATAATTACCCCAATAAAGAATGTAGTGTTGCTATTGCATATGATTGTAGACACAACAGTGATACATTGGCAAAGACTGTTGCAGATGTTTTTACGGCTAATGGTATAAAAGTATATTTATTTGAAGGTTTGAGAACAACACCTGCTTTGTCTTTTGCTGTAAATCATTTAGGATGTGATGCTGGAATTGTTTTGACAGCTTCTCACAACCCGCCGGAGTATAATGGATACAAAGTATATTGGAATGACGGTGGACAAATTGTACCTCCCCATGATGGAGCTATTATCGCAGAAGTGAATGCTTTAGAGTTCTCAGAAATAAAATTTGATGAAAACCCAGCATTATTAGAATATATAGGTAAAGAAGTTGACGACGCATTTACAGATGCTTGTGTTGAAAACGGACAATTAGAATTAACTAACAGAGATGACTTAACAATTGTATTTACATCTTTGCATGGTACTTCTATAACTGCTATGCCTGATACTTTTGAAAAAGCAGGTTACAAAAATGTACATATTGTTGAAGAACAAAGAGTTCCAAATGGAGATTTCCCAACGGTAGCTTCTCCAAATCCGGAAGAACCTGCTGCTTTGAAAATGGCTACTGAATTGGCAGAGAAAGTTGGTGCTGATATTGTTATTGGAACCGATCCTGATAGCGATCGTTTAGGTATTGCCATTAGAGATTTGAATGGTGATATAAAATTATTGAACGGAAATCAGACCATGGTAGTAATGACCGATTTCTTAATAAAAAAATGGAAAAAAGAAGGCAAACTTAATGGTAAGCAATTTGTCGGAACTACCATTGTTTCTACTGATATGGTAGGCGTTATTGCAGAAAGCTATGGTGTTGATTGTAAAATTTGTTTGACTGGTTTCAAATGGATTGCTAAAATGATTCAAGACTTTGATAATTTGGACTTTATTGGAGGTGGTGAAGAAAGTTTCGGATATATGGTAGGTGACTTTGTAAGAGACAAAGATGCGATCACTTCTGCGCTATTGGCTTGTGAAATTGCCACATATGCGAAAGCAAACGGAAGTTCTTTTTACAAAGAATTGTTAGCACTATACACAAAGCATAACTTTTATAAAGAACACTTAATTTCTATCACTAAGAAAGGAATGGATGGTGCTGCTCAAATCACACAGATGATGGTTGCTTTAAGAGATAATCCTTATACAGAAATTGATGGCGAAAAAGTAAAATTCGTTTATGACTATGATGCATCTACTTGTAAAAATTTACTTACAGGAGAAGAAAGTGTTATTGATATGCCCAAATCTAATGTTTTGATTTTCTTAACTGAAAATGGAACAAGAGTGGCAGCTAGACCTAGTGGAACAGAACCTAAAATTAAGTTTTATTTTAGTGTAAATAGCGAGTGTACTTCTGCTGAAACTGCTGGGGATACCGAAAAAGAATTAGATACTAAAATTCAAAGAATAATTAAGGGATTGAATCTTTAATTAATCCCAACTCTATATTATAAAAACCCCTTTAGATTTCAGCATCTAAAGGGGTTTTTAATTATTGAGACTTTCTTTATCTATGATTAGTTATTTTCATAATTGTAGGCAAATTATGATTTTATTTGTAACCCCAATTTCTCGCCAAAAGTCAACATTAACTTATAAGCACCGTCATATTCATTTGGTATTTTACCATCTAAAATGGCTTCTTTTATGTATTCTTTTATTTGACCTATCTCTCTACAAGGTTTTATGTCAAAAGTTTCCATAATTAATTCTCCAGAAACAGGTGGTTCAAAGTTTCTAACATGATCGCGCTCCTCTACCTCTTTTACCTTTTCACGAACAATCTTAAAGTTATGATGATACTTTTTAAATTTAACTGGGTTTTTTGTAGTAATATCTGCTTCACATAAGGTCATCAAACTATCCAAGTCTTCACCTGTATCAAAAATCAATCTTCGTACAGCAGAATCGGTAACATTAGTTGCCAACACAATAGGACGAGAACTTAACATCACTAATTTTTGAACAAATTTCATTTTGTTATTCAATGGCATTTTCAACCGATTGAATAATTTATAGACCATTTTTGAACCTACAAATTCATGTGCATGAAAAGTCCATCCGTTTTTTGTCTCAAATTTTTTGGTAGGAGCCTTTCCTATATCATGTAACAAAGCAGCCCAACGCAACCACAAATCATCAGTGTTTTTAGATATATTATCCACAACTTCTAAGGTGTGGTAAAAATTATCTTTATGTTTTTGTCCTTCAATTTCATCAACTCCTTTTAAGTTGGTCAATTCTGGAAGTATTCTTTTAAGCAATCCTGATTTCTCCAACAAAAGAAACCCAATAGAAGGCTTTATTGAAAGCATTATTTTATGAATTTCATCAACAACACGTTCGCTTGTAATAATACCAATGCGTTCAGAATTATTTTTTATGGAATCAAAACAACTTTCTTCAATCTTAAAATTTAATTGAGATGCAAAACGTACCGCTCGTAACATTCTAAGTGGATCATCAGAAAAAGTAATATCTGGATCTAAAGGTGTTTTCAAAATTTTTGACTCCATATCCTGAATACCCAAAAAAGGATCTAACAAGGTTCCAAAGTCTTCCGTATTCAAACTTAAAGCCAATGCATTGATTGTAAAATCTCTTCTATTTTGGTCATCTTCTAAAGTACCTTCTTCTACCTGAGGATTTCTACTATCTTCAGAATAAGATTCTTTTCTAGCACCCACAAATTCGACTTCAATATCTTGAAACCGCAGCATCGCAGTACCATACGTCTTGAAAACTTGAACTTTAGTTTTATTTGGAAGTAACTCCGCTACTTTTTTTGCCAATTCAATACCGCTACCTACAGTAACAATATCAATATCTTTTGCCGTCCCTCTTTGCAAAATAAAATCCCGAACAAAACCACCAATTACATAGCTTTTTAAATCTAATTCTTTGCTAGCTTGCGTGATGTACGAAAACACGGGGTGTTCAAGGGCTTTCTTATAATCGTTTGAATGCATATTAATCTCTGATCACTTCTATAGAATCGTCTGTATTAATTTTCAGGATTCGAGACGATTTACCAGTATTTGAATCTTGCTGCAAAGCTACTACTTAATCCACGCTATCCAAAATTGCTTGGCTTATTTCTGAAAATGATTTTGTTTGGTGGTATTATTAATTTTCATTGAAAAAAAAGTGATTAATTTCTTTTAAAAAGCTATTTTCGCTTTCAACCTTTTTAAAGCCTGTTATGAAAAAATTAATCATGGATTTAGATGATACAATTACTAGAACAACCAATGGTGATTATGCTAATTCAAAACCAATTGAAAGTGTAATTGAAAAATTACGAGAATACCAAGCTTTAGGGTTTCAAATAGTTATTAGTACTGCACGAAACATGAGAACCCATAAAAACAATATTGGAAAGATCAACATCCATACTTTACCTAACATTATTTCTTGGTTAGACAAGCATAAAGTTCCCTATGATGAAATTATTGTAGGAAAACCTTGGTGTGGATTTGAAGGGTTTTATGTTGATGATAAAGCCATAAGACCTAGTGAATTTGTTAATAATAGTTATGATGAAATTATTGAGCTAATCAATAACGAAAAAGAACTTACAAAATAACCAATATAAACAACACAAATTCAATCCATTTGATAAAAAATTCTATTTTTTAAAACCTTAATAAAATATGATTATATTTCCAATGGCTGGTCTGAGCAGTCGTTTTTCAAAGGCAGGCTACCTTAAACCTAAATATATGCTAGAGGCTCATGGGGAAACTATTTTTGAGTGGTCTGTTTCTAGTTTTAAACATTATTTTAAGACGGAAATGTTTCTCTTTATTGCCAGAGAAACGGGAGATGTAAAAAATTTTATTGAAGAAAAAATAAAGAAATTGGGTATTCTAAATTATCAAATTGTATTACTGGACGCCCCCACTAAAGGTCAAGCAGAAACTGTTTACCTTGGATTAAAACGGTTTACAAGTACTTTATTAGAAAAAGAGCGTCTGTTCATTTTTAATATTGATACTATTCTAATAAAATACAAATTCCCTTATTTCCTGGAAGAAGCTTTAGGCTATTTAGATGTCTTTATAGGAGAAGGAAACAATTGGTCATATGCAAAACCCAAAGAAAATAGTAAAAATATTGTGGAAGAAACTGCCGAAAAAAATCAAATTTCAAATTTATGCAGCAATGGTTTGTATTATTTCAACTCATTCGGCACCTATGAAAAGGCATATCTTGAAATGACTCAAAATAATCTTACAACCAAAGGAGAGTATTATATTGCTCCTATGTATAATTCCCTTACTCAAACTAATAAGGTTTTTTATAATATTAGCTCGTCAGATTCTATTATTTTTTGCGGCATCCCGGAAGAATACGATACGTTTAAGAAATCGAATATTCCTCTTTAACACCCTTTAATATTTTCAACCTATTTGCATCAGTAGAATCCGTAGAAACCCATTTATAGAAAAAAGTTTCTGGTTTTTTCTTCATTCTTTCTTTTATCTCAGAATAAGTAGGATATCCTTTCTTTTTCATATTTAAATAGCAAAACTGATTCAAACTATTGCTATAATCCCCATTATGTGTTATTTTTTTCACAACACTTGCAAAAACTACTTCTTCTGCAATATGAGGGTAAATAATGTGATTCTTGAATTTTTTATTTATTTTTATCTTTAGAGAAAAATATTTTGATTTTGATAAACTTTTAAAGACTTTCTCATCACATATTGTTGTAAAATATTGTAAAACTTCTTTTTTGAAACAAAGCCCTTCATGATAACTTTCAAACAAAAAACCATTAACTTTATAAGCATTTAAAATATGCTTAGCCAGAATTGATTTTCTAAACCAACGACTTGAACTAAACCTAGTCTTACTTTTTCCTGTTGTAATTTTGTTGTAAAATCTAGTCGTCAACCAAATATTCCTATCTGTTTTTCTTAAAAACTGGCAATAAGTATCTGCAGGATTCTTTTTTATGAAGTCTGTTATTCCAGGTTTTATCATCAAACAATTAAAGGGTAAGACTAAATAATAGTCAAATACTAAATTTTCATATGCATACTTCATATTTGATAATAAAGCCTGCGTAATATATCCCCATTGTGTAGGTATTTGATTGGGATTAAAAAACAACCAATCTTCACTTTCTGGAATTTCATTCAAAACCTCTCCTACAAACTTCTCATAATCTTCCTCGATATTAACATGGATTAGGATTTTTGATTTAGGCTCAAGACCTATTATATTTTTTATCAATTGTATTGTTGTTTCAACAGGAGAAACGGTCAAAACACTCATCAATAATTGCATGGTATTCTTTTTAAGAGTTATAAAATATGTTTAACAAAACAGAACTACTCTCTAATAACCTCCACTTTATTTTTCCCAGTAATTCTTAGGATTCTTGATGAAGTATTGTTTTTTTTGTTTTGTTCTAAAGCTACTACATAATCCACGCTATCCAAAATTTCTTGGCTTATTTCTGAAAATGATTTGGGTGTTGGTTCTCCACTAATATTTGCTGATGTTGAAACGATAGGTTTTCCTAGTTGTTGAATAATTTTTTCACAAAAATCATGTTTAACTATTCGTATGGCTACTGTATTATCACTTGCCACAACGTTTTTTGCCAATCCCTTTGGGTTTTCATATATAATGGTCGTTGGTTTTGTGGCAGTTGTCAGTATGTTCAATACCGAATCTGGAATAACCGTAATATATTCTTTTAGCATCTCTAAAGAATTCACCAGAATAATCAAACTTTTGCTTTCTACTCTATTCTTTATTTTGAAAATTTTATTTACTGCTACCTCGCTTGTGGCATCACAGCCAATTCCCCAAACAGTATCCGTAGGATATAAAATTATTTGTTTTTTTATTATTTTCTGTACAATCGCATTCATTCAACAAAAATAATGCATTTAAAGTAAATGCATATACTATTACAAAATCTTTTAAAGTGTCATTACAGAGTCTAAAAACATATTCCTATTTTAGCAGACACAGCTGTTAAAATAGTATATTTGCACTAATTTTATTAGGATAAATATTGTAATTAAATTTGTTCTTAAACCTTTAAACGCAACAAAAAATATAAATGAAATACTTCAAACGATTCTTAAAATATACTATACCCTACAAATGGTTAGGTTTTACAAGTATCTTTTTAAACATTTTATATGCCTTATTTTCAGCATTGTCTTTTTTAACATTGATTCCAATGTTAAATGTATTGTTTGGTGACGGTGAAAAGATATATATAAAACCTTTTCTAGAAAATTATTCTAGCATCAGTAAAGAATACTTGGAGAATTACTTAAATTATTTAATTACTACAAATACTGAAAGTTTTGGACCTGAAAGCACACTAATCTACATGGTTCTTAGTATTGTTATTGTGTTTTTCTTTAAAAATATGTTCGGATACTTAGGGGGGCTTTTTATGGTCTTTTTAAAGAATTCTGTCTTAAAAGATTTACGTAATGAGATTTACAACAAAATAGTAAGTCTACCTATATCCTATTATTCACAAAAGAGAAAGGGTGATACCATTGCAAGGTCTACAGGAGATGTAGGAGCAATTAATGAGATCTTCTTAAACTTATCTATTGTAATGATTAGAGAACCTTTAAACATCATCTTTACGTTGATCTTTATGGTGAATCTAAGTTTTGAGCTGTCTTTGTTTGTCTTTACATTTATCCCAGTTTCTGGATGGATTATATCATTTATAGGTAAAAAAATTAAAAGTCAATCTGCTACTCTATTCAAAGAGGGAGGAGTTATGTTAAGTATTATTGAAGAAACTATAACTGGTTTAAAGGTGATCAAAGCCTTTAATTCTGAATCCTTTTTCACTAAAAAGTACGACCTCTTTAATACAAGAATTAAAAATTTAAGTAATCAACTTTCTAAGAGAGATGCCTTAGCCTCCCCTATGAGCGAGTTTTTAGGAATTGCAACTATAGCATCTTTATTATGGTTTGGAGGAAGAATGGTTCTAGTAGACGGAAGTTTAAAACCGGGTACTTTTATTGCTTTTATGGGATTGGCATATAATATTTTAACGCCTGCAAAAGCCGTATCCAAAGCAAGCAATGCCGTTAAGATAGGAAATGCAGCCGCAGAAAGGGTTTTTGAAGTTTTAGATACAGTAAACCCGTTTCAAGATAAAGAGAGCTCTCAAAAAATCAATTCATTCGAAAAAGAAGTTCGCTTTGAAAACATATCTTTTAAATATAAAGATGATTATGTTTTAAAGAATTTTTCTCTGACAATTCCTAAAGGTAAAAAAATAGCCTTGGTGGGTCAATCAGGAAGTGGAAAATCTACGTTGGCAAATTTAATTACTCGTTTTTGGGATGTAAATGAAGGTCAAATAACAATTGATGGTGTTAATATTAAAGATGTAACGACACATTCTTTACGAAAACAAATGGGGATTGTTACTCAAGACTCTATCTTATTCAATGACAATATTGCAAATAATATTTCTTTAGGAATTGAAAACCCTAGCCATGATAAAATTGTAGAAGCGGCTAAAATTGCGAATGCACATGATTTTATTATGGATACTCCAAAACAATATGAAAGTCCAGTTGGAGATGGCGGAGGCATGCTGTCTGGTGGACAAAAACAACGTCTTGCCATTGCAAGAGCGGTGATGAAAAACCCTCCTATCATGATTTTAGATGAAGCTACTTCTGCCCTAGACACAGAATCTGAAAAATTGGTACAAGATGCTATTGAAAAGATGATGCAAAACAGAACTTCATTGGTCATTGCACATCGACTTTCTACAATTCAAAATGCTGATTTAATTGTAGTAATGAAAAAAGGCTTGATTGTAGAGCAAGGAACGCATGAAGAATTATTAGCCTTGAATGGGACGTATACTAATTTAGTAACATTGCAACAGTTGGAATCTTAATTCTTTTTTAAAACAACACCTCAGAGATTACTCTAAGTTGTTCTTTTAATTGTAGATTCAATATTTTTTTCAATGAGATACCCAAACTGATATAAAACTTCCTTTTCATTAAGTTTATTACTCATAATAACGATCAGTAATTACCATTTTATCTATTGAGTCAAAACATCAAAATTAGTAGCATCTATATATTTAACTCTTCATTATTTTTAGAATTATAATTTGTAGATTTGTTGTATGATTAAGAAACTATTTTCGCATCAAAAAGAGACAAAAGCATCAACAAATATTAAAATTGCTTTAATCTATTATATTCCAAAAAGTAATACTGAAAAATACAATAATTGGACAGATGGCTTTACCAAAGGAATTAACATAATTGAGCAAGATTATGCTATTACATGGATTAACCTTGAAGATGAACTACCTACAAGTAAGAAACTAAACAATTTTGATTTTATAATCGCTAAATGCTGTTGGAATTCTAAAGTAGATCGTCATTTAAAAAGTTTAAAAAAACTAAAAACACCTTGCGGAATAGCAATATCATGTTCTATAGTTCCTCATAAAAATGAACATACTTTTTACAAAATCCTTTGGCATGAAACGTTTTGGTATAAAGCACTCTTACCTAATCATAAAAACATAAAACATGCTTTTGGTATAAATTCTAGTGATTTCAAATATGAAAAAGTAAAAAAAACAATTGATGTATTGAGTATTGGCGCACTTACTTCGTATAAAAGACATGAAAAGTTAATTGATTTTACTGGAGAAAAAAAAGTTGTCATTGGAGATACAAATATGGAAGATTCAGAGACCATAATAAACAACTTAGAATCTCATAATATTAAAGTTATAGGGTTTTCTAATCAAAAAGAATTGTCCAACCTTATAAATAAAGCTAAAACTATTTACATCCCTTGTGAATTAAACGGAGGAGGTGAGAGAGCTATATTAGAAGCAAGACTTTGTGGAGCTACTATTCTTATAGAAAAGGACAACCCAAAATTAAAAGAACTACTAACTTCTCCTATTTGGGATGAAAAGCATTACGGGAACCAGATAAAAATTGGTATTGAAGATTATTTAAAAATTGAAGACAATACTTTTTCGAGCAATAGAATAAGTTCATCTAGCAATACCAAAATTGATAAAAACAGTTTTCACAATGGGAATTTTGAAATTAGAGGTGATGAATATGTTCAAATAGGAGCTTATTGTTCTTTTGGAAAAAACATTTCAATTATCACGTCTAATCATGACACTAATTTTATTGCGTCACAAGGATATATTTATCGAAAAATATTTAAAAAAAATCACCCAGGAGAAATTTTAGAATTAAAAAATATAGAAAGGACAAAAGGGCCCGTGCATATAGGAAATGATGTTTGGATTGGAGATGACGTAAAAATCATGTCTGGCGTTACTATAGGAGATGGTGCTTGTATTGGTGCAGGAACTATCGTTACAAAAGATATTGATGCCTATGAAATTCATGCTGGAGTACCGAATAGAAAAATAAAAATGAGATTTTCTAATGATATAGTATTGTTACTATTAAACCTAAAGTGGTGGGATTGGTCGGAAAAAAGAATAAAAGAAAATGAAGAATTATTCTCTTTAAACTTTAACAAAGAAGATCTAGAAGTAATAAAAAAAACTATAGTTGAATGAAATTAATTTCTTACAAAGATAAAAAAGGAAATTTTGGAGACGACCTTAACGATTGGTTATGGCCTAAAATATTTGGCGAAAAATTCTTTACTATAAATGGTGAAATTGCATTCTTTGGAATAGGATCAATCCTAATTTCGGGCTCTAATTACATGGAGGAAGCTGAAAAGTATAAGAAAAAAGTAATTTTTGGGACAGGCGTAAGGTCTATAGAGCAATCATTTGACTTTGACGAAAGTTGGGATGTTTCTTTTTTAAGAGGTCCTTTTAGCTCGTATATAGCTTCAGGAAATTGTACTAACTACATCAGTGACAGTGCCTATTTTATATCTCTATTACCCAATTATAACAAATATATAAATTCTAAAAAAAAGTTCAAAGTAAGCGTTGTCCCCTACTATAAAACTCTTGACGCACTAGACTGGGAGACTTGTTGTGAAAATTTAGGATGGAATCTAATCAAACCTACAGGAAACAATGTTGAAAACTTTATACAACAGATTGCAGAAAGCGAATATGTTGTTTGTGAAGCAATGCATGGTGCTATCATTGCTGATGCACTACGAATTCCTTGGAAGCGATTAAAATTTCAAGCACATATCCTTGAAGGAGAAGTTGTATCAGAATTTAAATGGAATGATTGGCTATATTCAATAAACATAAAGTCACATAATCCAATATTATTTGTCCCCAATACGAAAAAAACAAAATATAAAATATTTCCTTTTTTAAAAAAGAAAAAACACATTAGAACATTCACAAATCAAATAAGAAATAGTAAAATAGAGTACTCTCTTTCCACTGAAAAAACATTCAAAAACATCATAGAACAGTTGAAAATAAAAAAGAAAGAAATTTTGAATAAATATTCATGAAAAACATTTTATATTTTTATCCAGACAACCCTTCTATTCTGGATCAAGGGAATAACTCTAGGGCGAATTCATTATTAAAATACTTCAAAAGCAGAGGGTTTCGCGTTGATTTAGTCTGTGAGTGCGAGGTAAGTGAATTAAAGTCATTAAAAGAAGACCAACTGATAGATAATGTATGGCAATTAACAAAAACCGTACTCAATATTCAACATTTTATTTTTAAAATTCTTCCTCAAAAAATATATCGTGGACTTTTAAATTTTATATCTAAAAAAAGATACAATACTATTTATGACTTAAATAAATTGAAAAAAGGATACCTAGAAAGCTTTGAGAACATCTTAAGAAATAAAAACTATGATATCGTAATTATCTCCTATAGTAACTGGAGTCCTTTAATAAAAAACAGCTCTAAAATTTCTCCAAATTCTAAACTTATTATTGACACACATGATTTTATTACTTCACAATACCAAGATCAACCCCATTTTGACATAGGGTATTATTTCAAAAAAGAAATTGAAGCCTTAAAAATGTTTGACGAGATTTGGGCTATTTCTATTGAAGAGCACTTTTTATTTAGTCAATTTATTAATGATAAAAAAGTAGTGCTCGTACCACATGGGAGTAAATTCAATCGTATTAATAATGAAACCAAACCTACTATAGACTTGTTGTATGTAGCATCTGACAATCAACACAATGTAAAATCTATTAACTGGTTTTTTGATAAAGTATACCCATTACTTCCAAAGAATATATCAATAACAATTGTTGGAAAAATATGTAAGGTGGTTTCTGATTATAAAAATGTAGAAAAAATTCCTTTTGTTCAAAGTCTAGACGCGTTGTATCAAGACACTAAAATTTGTCTATGTCCAATGTTAAGTGGTACTGGTCTAAAAATAAAGATTGTTGAAGCACTTTCCTATGGAATCCCTGTAGTATGTAATCAAAGAGGTGTTGACGGACTCTTAAATAAAATAAACAATGGATGTTTATCTACAGAGTCTGAAATTGAATTTTCAGATTATATAATTAAATTACTAATTGACGATTCCTTTTATTTAGAAAACAAGAAAGATGCTGAAATCTTTTTCAAAGCTACATTGAGCGAAGGCGTAGTTTACAGAAAACTAGATAACACATTTAACATTCTATAAATCTAGTAATAATGAAAAAAATTGGAATTATTGTTCAGCGATATGGTTTAGAAGTCAATGGAGGTGCTGAATACCATGCTAAAGTGCTTGCTGATAAACTTTCCAAGAATCATAGTATTGATATTATCACAACTTGTGCTTTAGACAGTAATAGTTGGGATAACCATTATAAAATTTCAGACAATTTAATAAACGGCATTAACATCCTACGATTTCCTTCAGAAATAAAAAATCAAAAAACATTCAGAAAAGCTAGGAGAAAAATTCTAGGAAGTACAAAACCCCAACAATTTCTGAAAAAAACAGGATTGCTTAATGTTATAAATAAAACTACAAACTTATTTACTCTTGAGGAAAAAGATTCAGAGAACTGGCTTAAAGAACAAGGCCCGAACTGTCCTGAATTGGTTAATTACATAGAAGAGGAACAAGAAAAATACGATTGCTTTATCTTCTTCACTTATTTATATTATCCTACAGCTAGAGGCATGAAAAACGTGGGTCATAAAAGTATTTTTATACCTACAGCACATGATGAAGAGTTACTATATTCAGGTGCTTATAATAATCTATTTTCGATCCCTAAATACATTATCTATAACACAAAATCTGAACAAAAACTAGTTGAAACCTCATTCCCAAATTGCACCAAAAACTCAGCGATTGCCGGTGTTGGAATTGATAAAACAACAGTGCCCAGCAAACACGATTCTAAACTCCATTACGATTCAGACTACTTATTGTATATTGGAAGAGTTGACGGAGGAAAAGGTTGTCTAGAATTAATAGAATATTTTAACAATGCTGATGAATTCTCCTCGTTAAAACTAGTATTTGTTGGCAAAAAATCTATTGAATTCACTCAGACGGAGGATATTATTTTTACCGGTTTTGTCGATGAAACAACTAAGCAACACTTGTTAAACAACTGTAAGGCATTGATAATTCCTTCTAAATACGAGAGTTTATCTCTAGTCACTTTAGAAGCCATGATGCAGAAAAAAATTGTTATTGCAAATGGTCAATGTGAAGTACTACAAAACCACATTCTTGATAGTGAAGCTGGTTTTTCTTATACAGACCAAAAATCGTATAAAAAAACGATAAACTCCTTATTGAATCTTTCACAAAATGAGGAAGAATCAATGGGAGAAAATGGACATAAATATGTTGTAAAAAACTATGCTTGGGATCGAATATTAGATAAATTCGATAAGGCTTTTGAATTTGTAATTGAATCGAATAAGTAATTAAACTCTCTTATATAATTCTAAATAATTCCTAGCCATTTCTAGATAATCATATCTTTTAGCCCAGCTTGTAAGTTTTTCACTTTTCAATTCCTTGTCAGAATTATGTTCATTCATTCCTCTCTTATAAACAGAAACCATGTCTTCCGTCTCAAATGATGTAAAATAATTAGCTATCTCTCCACCTATTTCAGGCAAACTCGTAAGATTGCTTAAAAAAACAGGTTTTCCAAAATACATAGCTTCAATAGGTGGTATTCCAAAACCTTCAGCGAATGAAGGATGGCACATTGATGTGCAATTTTGAACCAAAGCCCATTTTTCATCTTCGGAAATATTACTGACAACATAAACTCTTTCCTCAACATCTAAACGTTTCATTTCAGCAACTAATTCTGCTTTATAATAATCTTTTTCTCCAGAAACCACTAAAACCAAATTTTCTTCAATAAACGGAAGCATTTTAATTAAAGACAATTGATTTTTTTTAGGAAAGAGAACTCCTATATTTAAAATGTATTTTTTACCTACAAGAAAATCAAATTGACCTAACTCATATGGTTTCAATTCAGGAAATTGCATCCCATTATGGATTACAATTAATTCTGGACTTGATGTATAATTAAACAAATCTTTATTTGCTAATAGATCCTGTTTTGTGAAATCAGAAATACAAACTATTACATCTGCATTTTCTATGTTCATTTTAACTTTCCCTAACTCCTTTTTATATTTTTTTTCAGAAACTTCTTCATGCAAGAAATTCAAATCATGAAGCGTTACAATTTTTTTTTGTTGCTTGTATTTGTTGTGAAAATAGGACGATAATTGATGACTTGTATGAAGTACATTATACCTTAAAGTGAAAAATGACAGTAACTTATGCAAAGCATTTCTAGCTACAATTGAAAATTTTGTTTCCAGAGATTTTAATGTGTTTATAGGACCAAATAAAGTAACCTCAACATCACTAGGTTTTTCTAGTTCGTTAAAGCCTATTACCAAATTTCTAAAAACATTCGCAATTCCAGAATTTGGGTACCTCAGCCGCTCTAAATCTAGTAATACTTTTTTTTTATTTTTCATCTTGCAGCATCTCTTTATACACATTCATTATCTCTTCAGCAATAACCTTGTCATTGAACTTCTGAACAAATTCATAACCACGATCCATCATAGTATTCCTTAATTCTAGGTCAGTTAACACCTCAATAATCTTTCTCTCTAATTCTTTAACATCCAAAGGATTTATATAAATACTATGTGGGCCACCTGCTTCAGAGAAACATCCTCCTGTACTTGTAATTACCGGAGTTTTAGAATACAAGGCTTCTATAATAGGAATTCCAAAGCCTTCAAAGATACTTGGATATACGAAAACATGTGCCATTTGATAAACAGCAACTAATTCTTGTAATGCTACATCTCGTAAAAACAAAACCTTATCCTGCATCTTTTCGGCCTCTATATACTCTTTAACATCTTGATAATAAGGAGTTTTACCACCTACAACAACAAGTACCGTGTCAATGTTTTTAATTGCTTTTACTGCTGACAAAAGATTCTTACGTGTTTCAATAGTACCTACATTTAGCACAAACTGATTCGGTAATTTGAATTTATCCCGTACTACATTTATAAAACTTTGAGATTGCTCTGTTTTAAACAAATGATGGCAACCCTGATATATCACTTTTATTTTAGATGGGTCTACTCTTAAAAACGAAACTACATCTCGCTTGGTTTGTTCACTAATCGCAATAACTCGATCTGCTTTATGTACAGCATGTAAAAATTTCTTATAATGAATTTTACTATCTATATATGAATACAATTTGGGATAACGCATAAAAATCAGGTCATGAATAGTAACCACGCTTTTAATCTTTGCAGTAGGTAAGCCTTTTGGTAATTCTCCTGACAAGCCATGAAAAACTTGAATTCTATCCGCGGTAAGCTGTTTTACAACAGGCCCTTGTCTCCATATTGAAGAAAATTTATTCCAAAAGAAAGAGGCAGGCAATACCTCAATAATATGTTTATTATTTCCTAATCTATCAATTTTTTTATCTTTGGGATTGTATAAAAAATAAATATTTTTTGGATGAATTTTTGATAAAAGACACACCAAATCCCTACTGTAATTACCTAGTCCTGTTCTATTATGATAAATACGTTTGGCATCAAAACCAATTCTAATTTCTACTTGATCACCTTTCCCTTCCTTCGCCTTTAAAGGGTGATTCATAGATTTCTCACTCAACCAAGTTCCAAATCGAATACAAGAGCTATAATAAGATATCAAATCTCTAAACAAATAAATATATGTCCTCATTTTAGGAATAAAAAACAAAATAAAACCTAGTAATGCTCCAATACTTTTACTGAGTAACACATAAAGAGTTAGTATTGTTTGCGTAAAATATTTTAATATTCCAGAAAAGTTGTTTTCTATATATACATGTTTAGAAATCAAAACTTGCGTCTTAGTAATCGCAGAAGTTTTTACATTTATCCTTGAGGCTCCACCGTGATTGTGAATGATTTGTACATCTCTCAGTAAGGCAACTTTTCCTCCTTTTTCTGAAACTTTTTTAGAGATGGATACATCTTCATAATACATCCAATAATCTTCATTCCAACCACCAACTTTCTCAAACCAAATTTTACTCATAAGAACAACAGAGCCAGAAACCCAATCTGGAAAAACAATGCGTTTTTCCAAATTATATTTTTCTGCTAATTCCTTCTTATTTCTTGACCTATAAACAGCTCTAAAAAGACCGAAAATCGTTTTAATATTTGGAAAAAAACGTATTTGCTTTTCTTTTGCACCAGATCTGTTTACTTGAACACAAGAAACAATACCAAAATCCCCATTTCCTTCTAATGCTAGCAACATAACTCTCAATGCTTCTTCAGAAACAATCGTGTCTGGATTTAAAAACAAGATAAAATCTCCTTTAACATTGCTAGCTCCAAGATTACATGCGTTTGCAAAACCATTGTTTCCTGTATTTCCTATAAATGAAACATCCTTAAAGTTATCTATAAATTTTTTACGGCTCTCAGAATTCTCATCATTGTCTATTACAATAACCTCTAATTCAAAAAAAGAAGAGTGTATCACTATTAATGACATGAGGCACTCTTTAAGATGCACCCAACTTTTATAGTTGACAATCACAACAGAAATGACATGCTTAGAGGTCATTTTGTTTGATTTTTCTATTATTAATTTTTCCACAAAACAAATATATATATTCCTTTAATTAATCAGAGGCTTACTATGCTTTTATTTACCTTTACAAAAAAAACAAACATTCCATTTATGGGAAAAATAATAGCTTTAGATTTCGGAAAAAAAAGAACAGGAATTGCTGTGACTGATGATTTACAGATAATTGCCTCTGGTTTAACTACAGTAGAAACAAAAAAACTACTTCCCTTTTTAAAAGATTATTTTTCTAAAGAATCTGTTGAAACTATGGTCATTGGAAAACCAAAACAAATGAACAACACAGATTCTGAAAGTGAAGTATTGATTTTAGAGTTTATAAAAAAACTAAAAGGGAACTTCCCTAAAACTCCTATTGTTAGAGAAGACGAACGTTTTACATCAAAAATGGCTTTTCAAACAATGATTGATAGTGGACTCCCAAAGAAAAAAAGGAGAGACAAAGCATTGGTAGATGAAATTAGTGCTACCATAATTCTTCAGTCGTATTTATACACAAAATAGATCTGCTATTTAAAGCAAAATAAATTTTAAAACACCTTCTATATTTTGTACTTTTGCATCCTATAATTAAAAAAATCTACAAATGATTTTACCTATCGTTGCATATGGTGATCCTGTTTTAAGAAAAGTGGGAAAAAATATTGATGCTGCTTATCCTGAGTTAGAAAAATTAATAACAAATATGTGGAGCACCATGGAAAATGCCAATGGAGTCGGTCTTGCAGCACCACAAGTTGGCAAAGCAATACGCTTGTTTCTTATTGATGCTTCTCCTTTTGGTGAGGATGAAGAGCTATCAGAAGAAGATAGAAATGTATTGAAAGATTTCAAACACGTTTTTATCAATGCTAAAATCATCAAAGAAGAAGGAGAAGAATGGTCTTTTAACGAAGGTTGCTTAAGTATTCCTGATATTAGAGAAGATGTTTTTAGAAAAGAACAAATTACCATTGAATATCAAGATGAAAAATTTGAGATGCACACAACTGTTCTAAATGGATTGGCTGCAAGAGTTTTTCAACACGAGTACGATCATATTGAAGGAATTTTATTTACAGATAAACTTTCTTCATTAAAAAAGAGATTGTTAAAGAAAAAATTAGAAAATATCTCTAAAGGAAAAATTGACGCAGAATACAGAATGCGATTTCCTAATGCAAAAAGAAAATAAAAAAACAACTATAAAACAAACCATAATGGGACTTACTAAAACTATTGCAATCACTGGAAAACCAGGATTATTTAATATTATCTCACAATCTAAAGGAGGCTTTGTTGTACAATCTTTGGTTGATCAAAAAAAATTCCCAATTTCTAATTCTCACAATGTAAGTGTATTAAACGACATTGCTATTTACACTTATGAAGAAGAGGTTCCTTTGAGAAACATTTTTTTAACAATCAATGAAAAAGAAACAGGAAAAGCAGCAATTAGTCACAAAGAAAACAATGCTACACTAGTTAAATATTTTATTGAAGTATTACCTGACTACGATCAAGAACGTGTATATGCTTCAAATATTAAAAAAGTTTTACAGTGGTACAACATTTTAGTTGCTGCTGAGTTTGACTTTTCTTCAATCAAAGAAACTGAAGAAACAAAAGAAGCATAACTTTTACAAGTATAGAATTTAAAACCTGATGTTTCTCATCAGGTTTTTTTATGCTCTTTTTTTAATAATATCAATTCGGTATTTTCTACTTTTACAAAAACTTTCAAATGAACTCAAGAGAACAACAATTGGCATCTTTCAACAAACTATTAGATGTTATGGACGAACTAAGGGATAAATGTCCATGGGATAAAAAACAAACATTTGAAACTCTACGTCACCTTACCATTGAAGAAACCTACGAATTGGCCGATGCTATTTTGGAAGATGATAAAGAAGAAATCAAAAAAGAACTCGGTGATTTGTTGTTACATATCGTTTTTTATGCAAAAATAGGTTCAGAAACGGACTCCTTTGATTTAGGGAGTATCTCTGACTCCATTGTTGAAAAATTAATTCATCGACACCCACATATTTATGGTGATGTTACCGTTGCTGATGAAGAGGAAGTAAAGAGAAACTGGGAAAAACTAAAACTAAAAGAAGGTAAATCTTCTGTTTTAGAAGGAGTTCCTATATCGTTACCAGCACTTGTAAAAGCTAGTAGAATTCAAGAAAAAGTTGCGGGAGTTGGTTTTGATTGGGAAGAGCCTCAGCAAGTTTGGGAAAAAGTTCAAGAAGAGTTAAGCGAACTAAATGAAGAAATTAAACTTGGCAACAAAGACACTATAGAAGCTGAATTTGGAGATGTATTATTTTCTATGATTAATTACGCTAGGTTTATTGAAGTAAACCCTGAAAATGCTTTGGAAAGAACTAATAAAAAATTCATTAAACGTTTCCAATATTTAGAAGAAGCAGCAAAAATGAACACTAAAGAATTATCCGATATGACTTTAACCGAAATGGATGTATTTTGGGAAGAGTCTAAAAAATATTTTAAATAATTTCAACTTATGAATATACTTTCGACAGGTTATTATAAAGAAAACATCACTTATTCTATTGCTCAGTTTGAATTAATGATTGGGTTAAAGAAAAAAGGAATCAACATAATAATAGTAGCTAAATTCTCAGAAGAAATTCTAAAGAAGTTTAAAATGGCTAATATTCATTGTATAGAAGACTTTCCTGATAGTAAAATAGACTTCAAATACATCGAAAGAATGAAGCAATATATCGATACATATGAAATAGACATAATTCATGCATTTCGCGGGATTATTTTAAGAAATATGGTTATTGCTGTAAAAAAATCTCCTGTAAAGTTAATTGCATATATGGGATCTACTAGCCTGCATTGGCACGATCCGAGTGCTTATTTCACTTATTTAAGTAAACGAGTTGATAAAATAATTTGTATCAGCAAATCAATACAACAACATGTAAAAAACCAACTATTTGGAAAAAAAAAAGAGAAAGCAATAAAAATAGTAAAAGGCTACAATCCTAATTGGTTTAATGAAATTACTCCATACGACTACAGTGAACTTGGTATTAATAGAAACACCAAAATTATATGTTTAGCTGCTAATTACCTAAAAGTAAAAGGTATTGAATACTATATAAAGTCAACCTATTATATTGATAAAAATATAGATGCTCACTTCATCTTACTTGGAGACATGAGAGATAACAAAACAGTACCTAAACTGATAGAGAATAGTCCTCTTAAAGATAAAATTCACGCACTTGGCTCTAGAACAGATATAATATCATTTCTAAAAGGTGCAGATGTCTACGTACAAACCTCAAACAATGAAGGACTAGGAAGAGCTATTATAGAAGCCATGTGCTGTGAGAAGCCTATTATCATGACTAATGCAGGCGGCTGTACCGAGTTAATAGACAAAAGTAGTGGAATTATAGTACCTAGAAAAAATCCAAAAGCAATCGCAGAGGCCATCGTAAAACTGGTAAACGATGAAAAATTACGAAAATCTATGGGTCAGAATGCACTTAGTAGAATTGAAAACCATATTCACGTTGACAATACCATTGAACAAACTATCGATCTATACAAGACTCTTTACAAACAGCTAAATAAGTAACACATTACAAATCCTGGGCGGTTGCAATCATTTCAGCAATATCCATTACGGCTACTTCTGTTTCTTTGTCTTTGTTTTTAACACCATCAGTCATCATTGTATTACAAAATGGACATCCGGTAGCTATAATATCTGGTTGTACCTCTAATGCGCCTTCTGTACGTAATACATTTACTTCTTTCGTGCCTTTTTCAGCATCTTTAAACATTTGAGCTCCTCCAGCACCGCAACACAAACCGTTTATTTTGCATTTTTTCATTTCAACCAACTCAACATCTAATTTACGAATCAAGTCTCTAGGAGCTTCATATACACCATTGGAACGTCCCAAATAACAAGGGTCATGAAAAGTGATTTTTTTTCCTTTAAATTGACCTCCTTCAATCGTCATTTTACCAGAATCTAAAAGATCCTTCAACAATTGAGTATGGTGCACTACTTCATAATTACCCCCTAATTCAGGATATTCATTTTTTATGGTATTAAAACAATGAGGACAAGCAGTTACAACTTTTTTAACATCATATGCATTTAAGACCTCGATATTAGCCATTGCTTGCATTTGAAACAAAAATTCGTTCCCTGAACGTTTTGCAGGATCACCAGTACAGCTCTCCTCTGTTCCCAAAACTGCAAATACAACATTTGCTTTGTTCAAAATTTTAACAAATGCTTTTGTTATTTTCTTTGCTCTATCATCAAAACTTCCTGCGCATCCAACCCAAAACAAAACATCTGGTTGTTTTCCTTGAGCCATCATTTCTGCCATTGTAGGTACGTTCATAGTGTAATCAATTATGAATTATAGATTATAAATTTTGAATCATATATAATTGAAAATTTATAATTCAAAATTATTTTTTATTATTCATCTTTCCAATTCAACCTGTCCATTTGATTGTAAGGCCATGGAGCTCCATTATTCTCTATATTACCCATCATTGAGTTCAACTCTTGAGGAGCAGCAGATTCTTCCATAACCAAATATTGACGAATATCCATTATAATAGACAACGGATCAATATTTAAAGGACATTCTTCAACACAAGCATTACAACTAGTACAAGCCCAAATTTCTTCTTGAGTAATATATTCTTCTCCTAAAAGCTGTTTTCCGTCGTCTTGAAAAACACCTTTATTTTTGTCAATATTTCTCCCAACTTCTTCAAGCCTATCACGAGTTTTCATCATGATTGCTCTTGGTGATAATTCTTTTCCTGTTTGACTTGCAGGACATACAGAAGTACATCTACCACATTCTGTACAAGTATAAGCATTCATCAACTGTACCCAATTCAAATCAGTAACATCACTAGCTCCAAATTTTTCCGGCTCCCCTTCCGTCTCTTCAGGAACAGCATAAGGATCAGCATTTGGATCCATCATTGTTTGCACCTCTTTTGTTACCGCTGCGCTATTTACAAATTTTCCTTTTACTTCCAAATTTGCATAAAATGTATTAGGAAAAGCAAGTAATATATGAAGGTGCTTAGAAAAGTATAGATAATTCAAGAATGCAAAAATTCCACAAATATGAATCCACCAAGCCGTGCGTTCAATAAGATGTAATGAATCTGCTGACAAAGATGAAAATAATGGACTTAAAAACTGACTAATTGAATTCCCAATATTTGCTTCTTGAAAATGAATATCTGTCGCATTCATAATCAAAAACAAAGACATTAAAATTATTTCAAAGTACAAAATGATATTACCATCATTCTTAGGCCAAGAAGTCATTTCTTTGCTCCAAAATCTTTTGATTTTGATAATATTTCTTCTTGTCCAAAAGAGAATCACTGAGATAAGAACCAATAAAGCCAATATTTCAAAGGTCGCTATTAGGAAACCATAAATGCCTTCTCCTAATAAAGGTAGAAACAATCTGTGTGTTCCCAAAACGCCATCTAATATTATTTCTAAAACTTCAATATTTATGATAATAAAACCAACATAAACAATCACATGCAAAAATCCTGAAACAGGACGTCTTACCATTTTAGATTGCCCTAAAGCAATACGAATCATATTCCCCCAACGTTCCTTTTGATTGTCTGTTCTATCGATATCATTCCCTAGATTGATATTTCTTTTTATCCGATAGATATTTTTCACAAAAAAACCAAAACTGACAATTAGTAAAATGCTAAAAAGTATATTTGATATGTATTCCATCATCTAAAGTTTGGAGTGATAAATATTATTTTTTTGCTTCTTCCGCTACAGGTACTTTATCTTTAACATAAGGTTTTTCTTTTCTACCAAAAATAGAAACATTTACATAACGCTTAGGATGTAATTTAAAGTCTTCCAACAACTCTCCTAATTCCAACGTTGCTTTGTCTAAGTTTATATAAATAGAATCATCATTCACCAGCTTCCCTAAAGTTCCTTTCCCAGTATTGATATTGGCAGTAATGCTCTCAATATTAGCGACTGTTGCATCTATTTTAGCAACTAACAATCCTAAATTAGCATTGACTAAAGTGTCAGATATTTTAGCGAAATTTTCAGACATGTGTTTTACATTTCCGATAGATTTGTTCAATCCTTCTCTATTTTCAATCACTAATAACTCTGCATTCAAGGTCAATCTTTCTAAGTTAGACATTGTTTTGTTCATTTTCGCCAAAGATTCTTTGATATGATTTCTTGACTGTTGATCTAATATATCATTCACACTTACCAATAATGAATCGGCACTTGATATTACATTTTCCAATTTAGCCTGTAAAGGGTTTAATTTTTCACCTACTGATGAAAAAATATCAGATTCTATTTCTCCTTTTAGAAAATCACCTGACTCGGCATTTTCACCGTCATAAGATGGAATAATCGCTAAAGACTTCCCTCCCATCAAACTGGCGCTGTAAATTTTCGCAATACTATTCTTCCCAAAAGGAAACTCTTTCTCAACACTAAATTGAACTATTAATTGTCCTTTTTTTTCTAAATCTTGATTAAAAGAAATATCAATTACTTTTCCTATTTCAAAACCATTTACAGTTACTGGGCTCGAAGTACTTAATCCTTGAACATTTGCATATTTAATAAAATAAGTATTTGATGCACCATCAAAAATATTATGCCCCTTTAAATAATTAAACCCCCAAATAAAAAGTGTTACTACTAATATTGCGACGGCGCCAGTTTTAATTTCTCTTGAATTTCTTATCATAATTTGTATAAATCTTATAGCAAAATTACTAATTATATCTGTCAGTAAAAATTAAATAGACTACTTTATTGCATCTGATAAAGACACTCTTTCACTCCCTTTAAAAGCAGCTATAAATGAAGATTTATAACCCGCTTTTTTTGCTTTTTTTAATATTTTTTTTGCTTTTTTATAGCTCGTTGTATTCCCCAAATAATATTTAAAATAACTTCCCACAGGAACACATTCCACATCTTTTAAACCTTTAAAGTTATAACTGGCAGTGCTTATTTTTGACTTCCCAGAAGCAATTTGAACTTTAAAATAAGTCCTGTTGTTCTTGGTTTGTATGTCTACAGTATTAGGAACGATTATATTCACGGCAGCAACGGTGTTTAATCTTACTCCTTCAATATGTTTGATAATCGATTTAGAAATAGACACAGACATTTCTGTTTTTCCTTTCTTAGAACCTAGATATGCACCTTCTTTCTTATTTGTCAAAAAACCTGTTTCTATCAATATACTAGGCATATAAGTTTGGTGTAGCACAACAAACCCCGCTTGCTTTACACCTCTGTCTACGCGCTTTAAAGAGCTGTGAAAATTCTTTTGAATTGAGCTTGCTAGCAAAATACTTTCGTCTAAATTCTCTTCCTGCTCTAAAGTCAATCCTATTACGGATTCTGGTGAGTTCGGATTGAATCCTTTGTATTTTTCTTCATAATTATCTTCTAAGAGAATTACTTTATTCTCTGCCTTGGCCACTTCAAAATTCCTCTTATTTGCATGCAACCCCAGCACCCAAGTCTCAGAACCTGAAGCTTGTGAATTATGTGCATTACAATGGATAGAGACAAACAAGTCGGCATCTGCTTTATTTGCAATTCTTCCTCTCTCCCACAAATCAATCAAAACATCTGTTTTACGAGTATAAATTACTCGAACGTTTTTTTCTTTCTCTAAAATCGACCCTACTTTAAGAACAATATTTAAGGCAACCTCTTTTTCCTTTATTTTTTTATATCCAACCTTACCCGGATCTTTACCTCCATGCCCCGCATCTAAGACAACAGTAAATACTTTTTCTTGAGCATTTACGGGGGCTGATGACGAAAAAATCATGAAAACAATTACCGAAAAAATAAATTGTTTTATTTTATAGTTAATTTTAAGAAATTGTAACAAGTTCATCAATATATTTTAATTAATTTTGGCATCTTAGGGCTAGCTTGAAAAAACTATGCCACATTGCACAAAAATAGCATATAAAGCATTGCGAACAAATATAAACAACATACTTTTATTACTAAGTTTTCTACTCTTGGGGCTAGCTCAAACCTATGCTCAAAATGATAAAGAAGACGCACCCACTGAAAAGAATAAACTGTCCTTAAATGACAGTATCTCTGGACCTGATAATTTTATAGAAAACGATAGTATTCAAAATGACAGCTTACCAACTCCTCAGGTTAAAGAGGATATTGATGCTATTATAGAACACACAGCAGATGATTATATAATTGAAGATGTTGTAAATAAAAAGGTATCGCTTTACAACAATGCTGAGATTAATTACAAAGACATTAATATAAAGGCAGGTAAAATTAATATTGACTATGTAACAAATATTATTACTGCAAGAGGTATAAAAGACAGTGTGGGAGAATATTCTCAACTACCTGTGTTTAAACAAGGGTCTGAAGAATCTACTCAAGATTCTATTGTATTTAATTTTAAAACAAAAAAAGCGCTCGTTTATGGAGTAAGTACTGAACAAGACGGTATTTACACTCTTGGAGAAAAGATGAAAAAACTAAACGATTCTACTGTATTCATAAGGAAAATTCGTTTTACTACTTCTGATAAAAAAAATCCTGATTATTATTTAGAAACAAACAAAGCTAAAATAGTTCCTAAAAAAAAGATTATTGTTGGCTTTACTCATTTGGTTGTCGCAGATGTTCCTACGCCTATATTTCTGCCATTTGGATATTTACCTTTGACTACCACAAAGACATCTGGAATCATTATGCCAACTTATGGACAATCACAAAATCAAGGTTTTTTCTTACAAAATGGAGGGTATTATTTTGCAGGAAATGACTATTTTGATTTCACTTTTTTAACGGATCTTTATTCAAATGGTAGTTGGGGTGTGAGTACGGAATCATCCTATAAAAACAGATATAAATATTCAGGAAGAATGAGTTTTAATTATGAAAACTTACTCTATAGTGTACAAGGGTTTGATGATTACAGCAACAGTAAAAACTATAACATTCGATGGTCACACTCTCAAGATTCCAAAGCCAATCCTAACTCAAAACTTTCTGCATCGGTAAATTTGGGAAGTAGTAATTATTACAGTCAGTCGTTAAACGAGTTCAACAACTCAAATGCACTTACGAACACTTTAAGTTCTTCTATTTCTTATTATAGAAAGCTTGTGGGTACTCCCTTTAATTTTTCCGTATCTGCATCACATTCTCAAAACACAAATACAGAAGTAATTACGATGGTACTTCCCTCATTACAATTTAACATGGACCGTATTTATCCATTTGCCCCTAAAACAGGAAGTCAAAAAAATGCACTGCAAAAAATTGGTTTGAATTATGGATTGAGGTCAGAAAACAAAATGACAACAAATGATGCAGATTTCTTTACAGCTAAAATGTTCGACGATGCAAAATCTGGAGTTCAGCAGGATATTTCCTTAAGTACCAATGCAAAATTATTAAAATATTTTACATTATCTCCAAATGCCAATTATAAAGAGGTATGGTATTTTAAGGGAATCGAAAAAACCTATGATCCTGAAGAACAAGAAGCTATAACCGATACCATAAAAGGTTTTACTTCTTTTAGAGAGTATTCAGTAGGAGCCTCTCTATCTACAAGTGTTTATGGAATGTACAAAATAAAGGGTAAAAAATTAGAAGCTATAAGACACACTATGCGTCCCTCTATTTCTTATAATTACAGACCCGATTTTGGATTCTATTACGAAGAAGTACAACAAAGTGGAGACCCGCTAGACTTAGATGAGTATTCTAAATTTGATAATGGAATCTATGGCAGCCCATCCAGAGGTATTTCACAATCTGTAGGACTTTCACTAACAAATAATATTGAAGCAAAAGTCAGGGATAAAGACCTTGAAGGTGAAGATGAAGAGTTTAAAAAAATCACACTTTTAAATAACTTAAATTTTTCCACCAGTTATAACATTGCTGCTGATAGTTTGAGATGGAGTCCTGTTAATGTAACTGCAGGAACACAAATATTCAACAACAAACTGAGTATCAACACAGGGGCAACATTAGATCCTTATGCACTCAACGCAAACGGACAACGACACAACGGCTTCAACATCAACAACAACGGTAGTTTATTTAGACTTACAAGAGCCAATCTAACGATGAGTTATTCACTATCAAATAAAGATTTTGATAAAAGTGAAGAAGGAAAAAAGAAAAAAGAAGATGTTTTAAATGAACAGAATGATGACTTATTTGGAGAAAGCATGACTGGGAACAATAGAGAGAACAACTTTAATACTCCTGATGAAAATAAAATAGATAAAGAAGAGGACGATAAAGTAACGCTCTATAGAAATGTTATTCCTTGGTCTTTACGACTCTCCTACTCGGGTACCTATTCAAACAACAATAGACAAAGCGAGATATCGAACAATAGTTTAATGTTTACAGGTGATGTAGAGTTGACTCCTAAGTGGAAAATTGGAGTGTCTTCTGGTTATGACTTTAAAAACCTAGGTTTTACTTATACACAATTACGATTTTCTCGAGATTTGGATAGTTGGAAAGTCAATTTTAACTGGGTTCCTTTCGGAGACAGAACCTCGTATTATTTTTATATTGGGATTAAATCACCTATGTTAAGTGATCTAAAATATGAGAAAAGAAGTGCTCCTGATCAGAGACTTTTTTAAAAAAAACAAATAGCACCTATTAGAAAATATAATATTTTTAGGATTTAAAATAAACTAAAATAAAAATGGAAAAAGAAATTATTTTATTAAATATCTCAGGACAAGACAAGCCAGGACTTACATCTAGTTTAACAGGTCTTCTTGCTTCCTATGGGGCAAAAGTTTTAGATATTGGTCAAGCAAACATTCACGACACATTATCATTAGGTATTTTGTTTGAAATAAAAGCAAAATCACAATCTGCACCTGTGCTTAAAGATTTACTTTTTAAAGCATATGAGCTGGGTATAAAGGCGAAATTTTCGCCTATTACACTAGAAAAATATGAACAATGGGTTTCTACTCAAGGAAAAGATAGATATATTGTTACCATACTAGGTGAGCAATTAGCGGCTGAACAAATCTCAGCTGTAACAAATGTAATCTCTGACATCAATTTGAATATCGATGCGATAAAACGTTTGACCGGTAGAATATCTCTAGTTAAGGAAGATTCGTACCCAAGAGCTTGTATAGAATTGTCTATTCGAGGAGAAATCAAAGACAAAGCTTATGTGACTAAAAAATTCATGGAAATCTCTAGAGAATTAGATGTTGATATTGCTTTTCAAGAAGATAATATTTTTAGAAGAAACAGGCGTTTGGTTTGTTTTGATATGGATTCTACTTTAATTCAAACTGAAGTAATTGACGAATTAGCTGTACTAGCGGGTGTTGGTGCAGAAGTTAAAGCAATTACTGAATCTGCTATGCAAGGTGAGATTGACTTCAACGAAAGTTTCAAAAAACGAATGGCTTTACTAGAAGGATTAAGTGAAGAAGTATTGCAAGGAGTAGCCGTAAACTTACCTATTACTAAAGGAGCTCATCGTTTGATATCTACTTTAAAAAGTTATGGCTTTAAAACAGCAATTCTTTCAGGTGGATTTACATATTTTGGAAAATATCTGCAAAAAGAGTTAGGTATCGACTATGTACACGCAAATGAATTAGAAATTAAAGATGGTTTTTTGACGGGCGGTTATCTTGGTGAAATTGTTGATGGAAATAAAAAAGCTGAATACCTTACTCAAATAGCAGAAAAGGAAGGAATTGACATTGCACAAACAATTGCTGTTGGTGACGGTGCAAATGACTTGCCTATGCTTAATTTAGCTGGTTTAGGAATTGCATTTCATGCTAAACCAAAAGTAAAAGACAATGCACAAAGTTCTATTTCTA
>CEWR01049698.1_pt1 | contig 43901 bp, 41 predicted proteins | sample 356321 | NCBI WGS metagenome assembly CEWR01 (sample SAMEA2621551, study PRJEB7988) | marine metagenome | biome: marine biome (ENVO:00000447); feature: mesopelagic zone (ENVO:00000213); material: "saline water (ENVO:00002010), including plankton (ENVO:xxxxxxxx)" | depth 790 m
AAGCCAAAATGAATTAGCTGAAATGGCATTAAAAGCTTGGGGGAATCCTACTAAAATTATACACTTACCAGATTGGATAAGAAGATTTACCATTTGGATCTTAAGAACTTTTACATCTTCAAAAATCTATGGACCCATAGAGTTTTTTTTGACATTAATGGCAGAAGATACTATTGCAAATTCTTATGGGAATAAAAGACTTACAAATTATTTTAAATTAGAAGTAACAAATATGAAAAATAAACACTAGCTACTACAAAGTATAAAAAACATAGGGTGTCTGTGCTAAGTCGAATGTCTTGTCAGTAGTAACTATGCCCGCTAGATATAAAAATTAGCATTTAAACGAAAAATAAAAGCAAAGTATTTATATTTAACTGCGTTATAAAACGAAATGAAAGTGCATATTTAGTGCCCTACGTTTCTTATACTGTGTGTTGAAGTCCATTAGAAAATGAACAATATAAAAATGAAAGCATCAGTACGTAGAAATTATTGTTCGCCAAGTCAAATAAGAATTGAGCAGATTGGAAAACCAATTCCAAAAGTCGATGAAGTATTAATTAGGGTTTATGCTAGTACTGTCAATAGGACAGATTGTGCGAACCTTAACGCCAAACCATATATCATGCGATTTGTCTTAGGGGTCTTTAGACCAAATACAATTACTTTAGGAACCGATTTTGCAGGTAAAGTAATATCAATTGGCAAAAATGTTATGTCATTTAATATTGGAGACAGGGTCTTTGGCTTTCATGACACAGGTGCTGAATCTCATGCTGAATATACAACCAAAACAGAAGATAATATTTTCTCAATCCCAGAAAATATTGATTATAAACAAGCTGCCGCTAGTTTAGAAGGGGCTCATTATGCTTACTCTTTCGTACATAAAGTAACTATTACATCAGGTCAGCATATACTAATAAATGGCGCAACTGGGGGAATTGGCTCTGCCCTATTACAATTTTTAAAACAATATGATATAAAAATAACAGCCACTTGTTCTACTAAAAACATCAGGTTAATACAATCTTTAGGTGCCGACAAAATTTTTGATTACACCAAAGAAGACTTTACAGATGACACAGACACATATGATTTTGTCTTTGATACAGTTGGTAAGAGTACATTTGGAAAGTGTAAATCCTTATTAAAGAAAAAAGGTATTTATATTTCCTCTGAACTAGGACCTTATTCCCAAAACATTTTTTACCCTCTATTGAATTCAATATCTAGTAAAAAAGTAATCTTCCCTATTCCTTACAACAAGCAGAAAACAATCCCGTATATCATAAATCAGTTAGAAACAGGTAAATTTAAGCCGGTGATAGATAGAGAATATTTATTAGAAGACATATCCAAGGCTTACGAATATGTAATTAAAGGAGATAAAACAGGGAACGTCTTAATAAATTTAAAGAACGAGAGTACAACAAAACCTAAACGGTATTAAAGAGTTAATATAGCCAAAAACTTTGGTTAAAATTTCTAAAAAAAGCCCTTGCTTTATAGATTTCCAAAGCCTGTGCATTGATTATGACTTCTTTTCCTAACAACAGAACAAACAATATGATCAAGAAAGTAAAAAACATCATGGATAAAGTGTTTCCGATATCAGAAGATTCATTTAAAGAGTTAGAACGACTACTAACACATGAAATAGTTGAAAAAGGAGAAATATTTATACAAAAAAACAAACGAAATGAAAGGGAATATTTTATACTCGGTGGAGTTTGTAAGAGTTTCGTAAAAACCCCAGATGGAGATGAAATCACTATCTCCTTTTTTACAGAAAACAGTGTTTTATCGCCTTACCAAATAAGAACAACTAAGAATATTTCTAATCTAAATTTTAAGGCTCTAACAGATTTAGAATTGGCTTCCATGGATGCCATTAATTTCGAGAAATTAATGATTGAAAATATGGAAATTAGAAACTTTGGACAAACAGTTCTTCAGAATGAACTTATCTCAAAAGTTGACAAAGAAATTGGACTGGCATCTCTAACAGCAAAAGAAAGATTAAAAGAATTTCGCACGAAACATAGACTTTTAGAAAATCTAATCCCACACACCGATATTGCCTCTTATTTAGGGATTACTAATATTTCTCTAAGTAGACTTCGGAAAGAATTGTCTCGCTAATTGCTTTTTATCAATTGTTAATGGAACACTTGTAGAGAAGAAATACCTTTGTTTCTTATTCAAACGAAAATCAAAATGAGAATTTTACACTTCCTTAATACTCGAACTTATTCCGTCAAATCTTTAAGCTACTTGTTTCTCTTAAGTCATGTCATATTAGTACTGATGATGACATTTACTTTCCCAATAATCAACAATCAAATTGGCTCCAACGCTTTTGATTTAAGGCCTTTTGGCTATTCTGTTTCCGAAGCTAGATCAATTGTGAATAATCTGAATGAACCAACTACTAGTCTTTACCTCTTTCCGCAATTATCTTTGTTAGATCTATTATATCCCTTTTTACTGGCTCTTTTCTTGAGTAGTTTTCTGTTTCGATTGATCAAGATAACAGAAACTAAGAATAGAGTGAATTCTATTTTATTGATGGTTCCATTCTTAGCAATGATTTTTGATTATTTAGAAAATATTTGTATCATTTTTATGATTACAAAATCTGTTGAAGTATCAGAATATTTCGTGTTATTATCCAGTATTTTCACCCTTTTAAAGGGCGTGTTAACTTCTTTTGCATGGACAAGTATTTTATTCTATTCTATAAGATGGTTTAGAATGAAAAAACGGAAAGAAATTAAAACAACGACTAATCGAGTAGACGGCTCCAACTAAAATAGTTTGAGTACGCCTCTCACACCAACTTACATAGGATCTCGCAAACGGCGGTTCACCTAATTGAAGTTTGCGTATTATTAATATACTTTACAAACTTAAGCCAGCTCAACGTAAATTGCTTCACTTTAGCTAGATTCGAAAATTTTAGTTCTAAATTGTTGTTTTATGAATACTGTGAAAGTTACAGGAAAGTAATTGTAAAACAGGCAGACTATTTTGGCTCAAGTACTGGACGATAACATTCACTTTTCTAAGATAATTACATCGAAATAAATATGTTATTCTATCCCGCAACTGCAAGATATATATGTTCGCTTTTGAGCAGGGTAAAACTTTATCAAATTGAGCTAACTCTTTTAGTGAACATTGAAATGTATCTAGCCATGTCAAACTATACTCCTAATTTTGATTTTGTTTTACATTCATAAAACTATATATTTATACGATCAAATTATATTCACAAAACACTCATTAACAAACATACGAAAATAGGTTGTATGCAAGCAAAACATAAAAAAACAGGGGAATTTGTAATTTCTTTAGATTTTGAATTATTCTGGGGAATGAAAGATTGTAGTACGATCAATACATATGGAGAAAATATTTTAGGCGTTAGGAATGCCATTCCTAAAATGATTCAACTTTTTAATGAATTTGAAATAAATGCAACTTTTGCAACTGTTGGATTCTTATTTGCCAAAAACAAAAAGGAACTACTTAAGTTTTCCCCTACAAAAAAACCGCAATATGAAAACAAGAACTTATCTTCATACACAGATTATTTAGAGAAATTAGGAATTGATGAAACAAATGACAAATATCATTTTGCCTCGAGTCTTATAGACTTGATAAATGAACACCCAAATCATGAGATTTCTACACATACTTTTTCTCATTACTATTGCTTGGAAAAAGGGCAAAATGTATCAGATTTTAAGCAAGGCTTAATTTCGGCAATAAATATTGCGAAGAAAAAAGGGATTGTTCTGAAAAGTATAATTTTCCCCAAGAACCAATTTAATGAAAAATATTTAAAAACTTGTCTCGATTTAGGCATAAACTCTTATCGAGGTAATGAAGAGAGTTGGATTTATAAAGCTGAAAAATCCAAAGATGAAACACTCCTAAAAAAAATGTTCAGATTTTCTGATTCTTATATAAATATATCTGGTCATCATTGTTATTCGATCGATAATACAAAGAAAAACACCCCATATAACATTCCATCAAGTAGATTTTTAAGACCCTATTCTAAACGGTTAAAAATGCTTAAAATACTAAAATTAAATCGAATAAAAAAAAGCATGAACTATGCCGCAAAGAATGGATTGGTATATCATCTTTGGTGGCATCCACATAATTTTGGAAAAAACACTGAAAGAAATTTCAAAATATTAAATCAAATTTTAATTCATTACAGTAAATTAAATAATATGACTTTACAAGTAGCACTATGTCTCACCTAACACGCGCATTACACAATACATGAATTTAATTATAAAAAACTAAAGAGACGCCTTGTGTATTTAGGGGTATTCATTATAAAGAAGTGTCAATTCGAGCCATATTCGATTGAAAATTGAATCGAGACTAATATTAATTTTATCTATAAATAGACAATCACTACCGTCTGTTTATGAAATCCATACTACTAAAAAACAGATCGTTGACTACTTTTTAAAGTAGGATTTTTCTAATCAAATACAATAAAAAAGCATGAAAAAAACCGAATTAAAAGAATTTTTAGACTCTAAAGTCATTCAATACAATACATTAGATTTTATTGATTCTGACCCAGTACAAATTCCGCATTTATACAAAAACAAAGAAGATATTGAAATTGCAGGCTTTTTAGCTGCTACTATTGCTTGGGGAAAACGTGGAATGATTATTAAAAACAGTCATAAGATGATGGAGTTTTTAGGAAACTCCCCTTTTGACTTTGTTATGAACCATACAGAAAATCAATTAGAGGGAATTGAGAATTTTGTTCACCGAACTTTTAATATAGATGATTTTAAATACTTTATAACTGCCTTAAAACATATTTACACGAATCATGATGGTTTAGAAGGTGTGTTTACCAAACACAAATCAGAAGACTCCTTACAACCAGCTATTCATGAATTTAAAAAAATATTTTTTGAAATTCCACACCTACCAAGAACAATGAAACACGTTTCAGATCCTCTAAAAGGTTCCGCTGCAAAAAGAATCAATATGTATTTGCGTTGGATGGTACGTGAAGACACTCTTGGTGTTGATTTCGGTCTTTGGAAAAACATCTCTCCTGCCCTACTTTCTTGTCCGTTAGATGTACATTCTGGAAATGTTGCGCGTAAACTTGGGATACTTAAAAGAAAACAAAATGATGGAAAAGCAGTGTCTGAATTGGACAATGCTCTTAGAAAAATGGATTCTTTAGATCCTGTAAAATATGATTTTGCTCTGTTTGGATTGGGCGTATTTGAGAAATTTTAATCTTCAATACTTTTTAACACCTCTTTCGACAAACGCTCACTATAAGAATTAATTTTCCAGTGTCCCGGACTCCATCCTTTTAAAAAACGATGAAAATCTGTCCAAGCTACTGGATACAGCCCTCTCCAGTTTTCTTCTAACGCATCAAAGTCAACATGCTTGTTTTTTGATTCCAAAGCACTTTTTAAAATCCTAAAATAATAGGTTAATATGGTTTCTTCTTGAGCTTCACATGCATCTTCATACAAACAACTTCCAATAAAATAGACCAAATCTTTTATTCCACAACCACCACCAACATATTGAAAATCTACTGCAGCAACTTTTCCTTCTTTAGAAAAACAGAAGTTTGCTAGTTTTGCATCTCCGTGTACAAATGTTTGGTATGGACTCTCATTTAAGATAGCATCAATTTTAGAGGCTGCATTTTTTAACGGTATATCATCTAGCACCTCAAGTTCATCAGGACGTGTATCTAAATGCCAATAAGTTCCTATTTGCCATAAATTAGTTGGTTTTTCATTTAAATAAGTAGCATGGAAATTTGCCAACCAATCTATGCAATTATTTAGCTCAACTTTTGTAACATTTGATTTTCGAAAGGGAAACCCTACACCATCCAAATCTTCTAAAATAATACAGACTTCTTCCCCTAAAGTTTCAACAGCAAAGCAGGTTGGAATTCTACACGAGTCATCAGTTTTTGAGCTCCATTTTCTATACCAAGCAGTTTCTACCTCATATGATTTTATTTTTCTTAGATGAGAAACATTCGTATTCCATCCTCTAGGATGCTTGCCTGAATCTGGAAAACGTACATGTTTAACGATTACTGTTTTTAAAGAGCATCCTATCAAACCAAAACGAATGATACTTCCATAACCACTCCACAAACTTTGAATTACTTCAATTTGATGCAAACCTTTTGCTCCTGTTGCTTTTAAAATACTTTTTATAAAAAAATCATTCATATTCGTTATCAACCGCTATTTAAATCCACACAAATCTACTTAAAAAAAAGAAATTCCCTAACTTTGATTCCAATTATGGAAAGAGCTAAAAAGACAAACCTTATAATAGAAACCTATACAGTTCCCAAACTAACTGTAAAAACAAGATTGCAAGACTTGGCTCCTGGAATGTTTACAAAATCACCCACTAAAAGTGGATTAAAAAAAGCTATTAAAAAAAAATTAGTTAAAATTAATGGCATGAATGCTTCCACAGGAACGTTTCTCATTGGAGGAGAGAAAATTGATTTGTACCAAAATCAACAAAATAACACCAAGCCTTCCATACAAATAGATATCCAAGTAATTTATGAAGATGACCATTTGGCACTGGTAAACAAACCTGCAGGAATAACTGTAAGTGGTAATAAAAAATGGACTTTAGAAAATGCACTCACATCAAATCTTAAAAAAAGCAACGAAACGGATGCATTGATTAGACCTGAACCTATTCACAGATTAGACCATCCAACCAGTGGAGTAATACTCATTGGAAAAACTTCAAAAGCAGTAATTGCATTGAATAAAATGTTTGAAGAGCGAACAATCGAAAAAACATATTTTGCGGTTGCTATAGGTGAAATGGAAACTCAAGGAACCATTAATTCTCCTGTAGATTCTAAACCCTCATCTACAGATTATAAAGTCATACAAACATTAGCATCCAAAAAACTTAACTACCTAAATCTTTTATGCCTAACTCCACATTCTGGAAGAAAACATCAATTAAGAAAGCACTTTTCTGAACAAAATAATCCCATTTTAGGAGATCTTATTTATGGAATAGAAGGAAAAATACTGAAAGGAAATGGTTTGTATTTACATGCATACTCACTTGGTTTTATACACCCTATCACAAAACAAAAAGTATTGTATACAGCTCCATTAACAAAAAAGTTTACTCGATTGTTTCCTGATTGTCAAAACCTATAATGAAGGTTACTAAAGACTCTATAATACAGCTTTTTCAAACTGTTCGCAATAAAAAGGGACTCCTCAACTATGTAAGTCAAAACCCTCATTCTTTTCGGGTACTGTTAGAGCTTACTACAGAGGAAAATACTCCAGAAGCATGGCGTGCTGCATGGCTAGTAGGACATACGATGAAAGAAAATGATCAGAGACTTCTAACTACGATTGATACTCTTATAGAACATTTAGAAAAAGCAAAAGAAGGACATCAACGGCAATTGATAATAATCCTTTTAAATATGGAATTGAATAATGAGCAAGAAGGAAACTTATTTGATCGCTGTTTGTCTATATGGGAACATGTAAACTGCATTCCTTCAACAAGAGTAACAGCAATGAAATTTATTCTTAAAATTGTTGGGAAATTCCCAGACTTAAAACCAGAAATTATATTATGGACGCAAGATATGTATCTTGACTCCCTTTCTCCAGGAATTAAAAATAGTGTTCTAAAGCAGGTGAAAAATATTTTGTGAGCTATATAACCTAATATTTAGATGCTATAAAAAGCGACAGATCAAGCTTGTATTCCTGTAGAAAACAGTAAGTTTGTTTTTTATAAAAATTAAGCATTAAAAATAATATCCATGAGTATACTAGCAGAATTAGAAGCACGTAGTGGTTCAAAATGTGAATTATGTGGTTCAGACAAAGATTTGAAACCTCACCAAATCAAACCTATGAATAATGGAGGTATTGATGAAAACCTTTTGACTTGTGCTAACTGTGATGATCAAATAAATAATCCTGAAAAAACAGTTGCTAACCACTGGCGTTGTTTAAACGATAGTATGTGGAGTGAACATACAGGTGTAAAAGTAATCGCTTGGAGAATGTTAAGTCGTTTGAAAAAAGAAGGATGGCCACAAGATTTACTAGATATGTTGTATTTAGAAGATGACATATTGAAATATGCTGAATATACAGGTGAAGGAATTAGTGATGAGGATAAAATCATCCATAAAGATAATAATGGTGCCATACTTAGTAATGGTGATACAATTACTTTAACACAAGATTTAGATGTAAAAGGTGGTGGTAACTTTACTGCAAAAAGAGGAACTGCAGTAAGAAACATTTCTCTTACACATGACAATGCAGAACATATTGAAGGTAGAATTAACGGAGTTCATATTGTTTTTCTAACGAAGTTTATTAAGAAATCTTTCCCGAAAGAATAAGGGATTAGATTCTAAATAATACAAAAGGCGGTTTCAATTGTATTGAAACCGCCTTTTCTATTTTATACTTTTATAGATTAGCTCCTATTGTTATTCCAAACTGAAATTAAAACATATAACAAAATAACTAAAGGAATTGCCACAAACTGCAAGCATAAAATCAAAGCAACAGATATTCCTAAAAATATAAACTTATAATTATTTTCTTTCCATGTATAGTTGCTAAACTTTAAAGCAAATAATGGAATTTCTGCATTTAGTAAATAAGAACACAGAACTGTAATACCAACCAATGCATATGGGTTGTGTAAAATAGCTATAAAAAAAGAAACTTCACTGTAAGAGATAATCCAAGGCAAAGAAACAATTAACAATGTATTTGCAGGTGTTGGCAAACCAATAAAAGAACTTGTTTGTCTTGTATCTATATTAAATTTCGCCAACCTGTATGCTGATGCCAAAGTAACTGACAAACCTAAAAAAGGAAGAAATTCAAATGTTTCTGGTTGGAAAACAGATTCTATAGGAGCATTTGTCGTCGCTCTTAAAATCAATTGAAAAAGAATGATTCCTGGCACAACTCCCGAAGTTACCATATCAGCCAAAGAATCTAATTGTTTTCCTAACTCTCCTTGTACATTGAGCAACCTTGCCGCAAAACCATCAAAAAAATCAAATACTATACCTATTACAACAAATAAACCTGCCAATTCTAATTCACCAAACACGGCATAAAATAAAGCAATAACGCCAGATAACAGGTTTGATAAAGTAATTGCATTGGGAATGTACTTTTTAATCGACATGTTCTTTTTTTTGTAAAAATAGGGAAACGAAACAGAATTTTATGTGAACTCATCTTGAGTTTTTCAATTTAACAGAAAAATATCAATTCTAGTCTTGTATCTTTGCTTTTATCCTTAATTAATTTGTTGTACATGCCCTTAATTACTTCCGACTTCACAGCTAGTTTTCCTTTTACAAACAAACACTTCAGTACTATTTACAGGACACTGTTTACGAATCCAATAGTGAATTTCACAAGAAAAAGAATTGAAACAGAAGATGCGGATTTTTTAGATCTAGATTTTTCTTTTGTCAATTCAAAAAAAATAGCAGTTCTAATTCATGGATTAGAAGGTAGCTCTAATTCTAAATACATTCTTTCCACAACAAAATACTTGAACTCAAAAGAGTTTGATGTAGTCGTAATAAACTTAAGAGGTTGTAGTGGTGAATTGAACAGACATTACAAAGCATATCACACTGGAGAAACAGGTGATTTAGACTTTGTTATTCGTACTATAATAGAACAATACGCTTATGAAGAAATTTCATTGGTCGGTTTTAGTCTTGGTGGAAACGTAGTTTTAAAATACACCGGGGAACAAGAGCACGATATGAACCCGCTTATAAAAAAGGTCGTTTCAGTTTCTCCTCCATGCGATTTAAAAGGATCGTCAAAACAACTTTCAAAAAAAAGCAACCTGATATATATGAAACGCTTTTTAAATACGTTAATAAAGAAAGCAACAGAAAAAAGAAAATTATTTCCTAAACAAAATATAAATTTAGAGAAACTTTTGAAAGCAAAAAACTTTGATGATTTTGACAATCTATACACAGCACCCTCATTTGGATTTAAAGACGCTGAAGATTATTGGAACAAAGCAAGCTCAAAACCATACTTGAAGAAGATAAAGACACCTACATATATACTAACATCTAAGAACGATCCATTTTTGTCGGCATCTTGCTTCCCAATTGAAGCGGCAAGCAGCAATCCTTTCTTACATTTGGAACTCACAAAATGTGGTGGGCATATTGGGTTTATAAAATCATTTAAAACGAAAGATGAATTTTGGTTTGAAAAAAAAATTACAACTTTTTTAACTCAAAAATAAGCCATGTTCTAAAAAACACGTCAGAAATAACAATATATTTGCAATTAGTATTAAAACAAAAAATAACATTTGAAAAAAATCAGCTTCCTTTTAGTTCTCTTTTTTTCCCAAAACATGATTGGTCAAACAAAATATTCAAATGAATTTTTGAATATTGGTGTAGATGCTGCTGCTTTAGCTCAAAGTAAGTCTGTTACTGCAACTTCAAGTGATGTAAACTCTATTTATTGGAATCCTGCTGGATTGGCTTCAGTTACTGAAAACCAAGGTGCTTTAATGCATACTTCCTATTTTGCAGGAATCGCAAATTACGATTATGCAGCGGTAGCAATTGCACCTAAAGAAGAGAATGGTATAGTATTGGCATTTTCATTTATTCGTTTTGGTGTTGATGATATTATGAACACAACTCAACTTGTTGATAAATTTGGAAATATCGACTTAAATAAAATTAGTTTATTTTCAGCTGCAGATTATGCATTAAATTTTGGGTTAGGGAAAAAAATAAATGCTGTTCCAGGAATGAGTATTGGAATAAACGCAAAAGTTATTCGTCGTAAAATTGGCGACTTTGCCTCTTCATGGGGTGTTGGTTTAGATGCTGGAGTACAATATTCAATAAAAAAATGGCGCTTTGGTTTGATGTTTAGAGATGTCACTACCACATACAATACTTGGAGTATTGACGCAGAAAATTTCGAATTGATAAAAGATGCGATACCAGGTGAGAATGAAGAATTACCTGAAACTACAGAAATTACACTTCCTAAAATTCACTTAGGAATTGCAAGAGTATTTGACTTTAAGAATAAAGACTTCCAACTTTTAACAGAAGTAGATTTACATACTCGCTTTGCACAAACAAACGACATAATTTCTACAAGTTCTTTTAGTATTGATCCATCTATCGGGTTTCAATTAGATTATTTGAAGATAGTATACTTAAGATTTGGAGTTGGGAACTTCCAAAATATTGATCAATTCGATGATACTACATCACTTAGCCTACAGCCAAATGTTGGTTTAGGTTTCTCTTACCACGGAATACAAATAGATTATGCTTTGTCTAATATAGCAAGCACTGGAAATGCATTATATTCAAATACTTTTTCTTTGAAAATTGATTTTGATTTTATGAAACCTAGACAATAATCTTACAAGAAAGACTTCTATGAAAAAAACATTATTGGCTTTATTGTCAGGTATCCTATTTGCAATCTCATGGCCTACTTACGGTTTCCCTCTTTTTTTATTTTTGGCTTTTGTTCCTCTGTTATTAATTGAAAAAGAACTGAGAGATCAGAAAACTAAAAGAAGCAACTTACTTATACTCGGATATGCTTATTTGAGTTTTTTTATTTTCAATGCCGCAACTACTTGGTGGTTGTATTATGCTACTCCATTTGGTATGTGCTTTGCAATTCTTGCAAACTCATTGCTTATGGCTATCATTTTTTTGCTGTATCATATTATCGCAAAAAAGATATCTCAAAAATTGAGTCTATGGGTATTGGTTTGTCTTTGGATTGGGTTTGAAAAATTTCACTTATTCTGGGATTTTTCTTGGCCTTGGTTAAATTTAGGGAACGGCTTTTCTGAATATTATAAGTGGATTCAATGGTATGAATACACAGGTACCTTTGGTGGAACATTATGGATTTGGATTGTAAATATCTTATTCTTTTATGCTGTTGTTAATTTCCAAAAACATCAAATCAAAAACGTATTTGTAAAATCTTTACTGCTGCCTATCTCAGTTATAGTGATTGGGATATTTGGATCTTTATACATCTACAACACAACACCAATTTCAGAAACTACAGTTGATGTAATTGTGTTACAACCAAATATTGATCCTTATACTGAAAAATATAAAACGACGAATGTTGGTATGGCTCAAAAATTAATAGAGCTAACAAAAACCAAATTAGACACTAACGTTACTTTTGTAATAGCACCAGAAACAACAATATCCAAACCTGTTCAATTAAGTAAATTCGAAAAGACTAAAGAGTATTATAAACTAAATAGTTTTGTCGTTCAAAATAGAAATATTTCTTTTTTATCAGGAATCACGTTTTACGATAGTTACACGGCCAATAAAACACCTAATTCTACAGCAAATTTCTTTAAAAACAGTAAGAATTGGTACAACAGCTATAACTCTTCATTTTTTCTTAGGTATCAAAAAAAATTTAAAACGTATCATAAATCGAAGCTTGTTGTTGGGGTTGAACATGTGCCTTACAGAGATATCATTTCTCCGCTACTAGGTGGATATATGATTGATTTGGGTGGTTCTATTTCTACTTTAACAACGCAAGAGTACAGAAGCGTTTTTACGAATGATAAAAATACCATCGCTCCTATTATATGTTATGAATCTGTTTATGGTGCATATGTAACAGACTATGTAAAGAAAGGTGCCGACTTTTTAGCAATCATTACAAATGATGGTTGGTGGAACACAAGTCAAGGACACAAACAACATTTGAGTATCGCCAGACTTAGAGCGATTGAAAACAGAAGAAGTATTGCACGTTCTGCGAATACGGGTGTTTCCGCTTTTATCAATCAAAAAGGTGATATCACACAATCTATAGGTTACGGTCAAAAAGGTGCTTTAAAAGGTTCCATAGCCACAAGTACTACTACAACCTATTATACAGAACAAGGTGATTATATCTTCAGAATAGCTATGTTAATTATGATGATTGTAGTACTCACATCTTTTACAAAAAGAAACAAAAGTATGTAAATAGAGACTACCTTTAATTAAACTCTTTTCCAAACAAACTTGTCACTTCGAGGATAGGAGAAGTCCGATAACCATAGAAACAGTTCCCATAACAGTATATAAGATTTCTCCTATCGTCGAAAAGACAAAGTGTGCGATTTACTGAACATTCAAAATTATTGACTCCGTACAGACCTTATCGCTTCAATAACGAAAAGATCTCAATAGCTAGAAAACTTAAAATCCCAATTCAATTAAGAATTGGGATTTTTTTATTCAAACCGATCTAGGTTCAAGGTTGTTTTTCATATAACTTATGCGAAAGTTCCACCATACAATTAGGCGCTTCAACAGTTAAAAATATTTATTTATGTCTTCCTTTTAATTCTGCTTCTATGTCTTTTAATGTAAATCCTTTTGCCTGTAACAACATCAAGTAGTGAAATAATAAATCTGCTGATTCATACAAGAACAACTCATCATTATTATCCATTGCTTCTATCACGGTCTCTACAGCCTCTTCACCAACTTTTTGAGCTACTTTATTAATCCCTTTAGAAAACAAGCTAGCAACATATGATTTTTGAGTATCCTTATTCGCAACCCTTTCTGTAATCACATCTTCTAACGTAGAAAAGAAACCATAAGAAGAAACATTATCTTCTTTCCAACAAGTATCTGTACCTGTATGACATGTAGGTCCAGCAGGATTGACTTTTATCAATAATGAGTCGTCATCACAATCATTTGCAATACTCACCAATTCTAAAAAATTCCCACTCTCCTCTCCTTTCGTCCACAAACGGTTTTTACTACGACTGAAAAAAGTAACTTTTCCTGTTTCCATTGTTTTGTCGTAAGCTTCTTGATTCATATACCCCAACATCAACACATTCTTTGTTGTTGCATCTTGAATAATTGCAGGAACCAATCCGTTGTCTTTAGAAAAATCTATCTTCATTGTAGTTGTTTTTTGATAGTACAAATATAGGATTATCCTTTATTTATTTACAGTATTCATTTTATAATCTTACAGCAATTCCTTGCTTTTTTAATTCCTTTTTTAAATCTTGAATATCGATTTCTTTAAAATGAAAAACACTTGCTGCCAAAGCTGCATCTGCTTTTCCTTTCGTAAAAGTATCAGCAAAATGCTGCATGTTTCCTGCACCACCAGAAGCGATAATTGGAATATTTAATAGCTCTGATAAAATCTCAAGCGCTTCATTGGCAAAACCATTTTTAGTTCCGTCATGATCCATAGAAGTAAATAAAATTTCTCCTGCTCCTCTTTCTTCTACTTCTTGTGCCCATTCAAATAGGTTTAACTCTGTAGGGACCTTTCCTCCTACCAAATGTACAACCCATTCACCATCAATTTGTTTCGCATCAATAGCAACCGTGATGCATTGTGCACCAAATTTAGCCGAAGCATCATTGATCAATTGTGGGTTTTTAACAGCCGAAGAATTGATAGAAATCTTATCTGCACCTGCATGTAATAAGTTATCAATATCCTCGACAGAAGAAATACCACCTCCTACAGTAAACGGAATATCTACTTCAGCGGCAACCCGTAAAACCAAGTCCAATAATGTTCTTCGTTTTTCCTCGGTAGCAGAAATATCTAAAAAAACCAATTCATCAGCACCAGTATCAGCATAAATTTTTGCCAATTCCACTGGATCACCAGCGTCTCTTAAATCAATAAAATTGACTCCTTTTACTGTTCTTCCGTTTTTTATATCCAAACACGGAACTATTCTTTTTGTTAACATTCTTTTCAGCTTTTGGCTTATGGCTATCGGCTTTTAGCAAAAGGCTAACTGCAAATAGCGAATAGCTAATTTTTAATTATATACTTTTCTAACTGCTTTAAACTAATCTTATTCTCATAGATCGCCTTACCAATGATAGTTCCTTCACATCCTAATGCCGCCAATTTTGGCAATTCATCAAAAGTAGAAATTCCACCACTCGCAATTAACTGTACTCCGGGTAACTGTTTCAACATCTTTTCATATAAGTCAAAAGACGGTCCTTCTAACATTCCGTCTTTTGCAATATCAGTACAAATCACATAAGAAACTCCTTCATTTAAATAATTTTGAACAAAAGGAATTAGCTCTTCGTCAGATTCTTCTAACCAACCGCTAATTGCAATTTTCTCGTTGTTCGCATCAGCACCCAAAATAATTTTATCAGCTCCAAATTTAGCCAACCATTTTTTAAATACCTCTGGTTGTTTTACGGCAATACTACCACCTGTAATTTGAACCGCTCCAGATTCAAAAGCAATTTTTAAATCTTCATCTGTTTTTAAACCACCTCCAAAATCAATTTTCAAATTTGTTTTAGTAGCTATCTCTTCTAAAACTTTATGATTTACAATATGACTCGCTTTGGCACCATCTAAATCTACCAAATGTAAATGTTCAATTCCATGCGCCTCAAATTGCTTCGCTATCTCTAATGGATTTTCATTATACACTTTTTTTGTGCTATAATCTCCTTTTGAAAGTCGTACACATTGTCCATCTATAATATCAATTGCTGGTATAATTCTCATATTGTTTATGTAATAAACAACCTTAAACTCGATTCAAGGTCTTTTAATTATTTCTACTATTTATTTTTCACAAGATCCTGAATCAAGTTCAGAATTTTCTTAGAACTAAAGTTCTAAAAAATTCTTCAATATTTGTGTTCCTGCCTTGCTACTTTTTTCTGGGTGAAATTGAGTCCCATAAAAATTATTCTTTTGCAAAGCAGTCGAATATTTCAATCCGTAATTTGTAGTTGCAATCGTTTCTTTACAAAGAGGCGCATAAAAACTGTGTACTAAATAAATATATTCCTCTTCGTTAATTCCAGTAAACAAATCTGATTTTAAATTCGTGATCTGATTCCATCCGATTTGAGGAACTTTTAGTTCATTTGTAAAACGGTGAACATCTACATCAAAAACACTCAATCCTTTTGTATCTCCTTCTTCACTTGAATGACACATCAGTTGCATCCCTAAGCAAATTCCTAAAACAGGTTGCTTTAAGGTTGGAATAATTGTGTCCAATCCTGTTTCACGCAACATTTTCATGGCACTACTTGCCTCTCCAACACCAGGGAAAATAACCTTATCAGCAGACATAATCTCTTCAGCATCGTGACTCAAAAGAGCTTCGTGTCCTAATCTCTGTACTGCAAACTTTATAGATTGGATGTTTCCAGCTCCGTAATTTATAATTACTATTTTCATTATTGTATCGCTATTTGCTATTAGCTTTTGGCTTTTAGCATCTTATTAATATAACTCTCAGCTAACGGCAAAAAGCCAATAGCTAAAAACTAGTTATAACATTCCTTTTGTACTTGGTAAAAACATTTTATTCGCATCGCGTTTGACCGCCATTTTCATTGCTTTTGCAAATGCTTTAAATATTCCTTCAATTTTATGGTGTTCGTTTACGCCTTCTGCTTTAATGTTTAAATTACATTTTGCACCGTCTGTAAATGATTTAAATAAGTGAAAAAACATTTCAGTTGGCATATCACCAATCATTTCACGCTTAAACTCAGCATCCCATTCAATCCAAGGTCTACCTCCAAAATCTACAGCAGCTTGTGCCAAACAATCATCCATTGGCAAACAGAAACCGTATCTTTCAATACCCAATTTATTACCAAGTGTTTTACTAAACAACTCTCCTAAAGTTATCATCGTATCTTCAATGGTATGGTGCTCGTCAACTTCTAAATCTCCATCTACCTTTATCGTTAAATCCATCGCACCATGACGTCCAATTTGATCTAACATATGATCAAAAAACTTAACACCGGTAGAAATATCATTCTTACCCGATCCATCTAAGTTTAATTTGATGTAAATCTTCGTTTCATTGGTGTTACGAGTAATTTCTGCCGTACGGGATTCTAATTTTAAAAACTCATAAATCGCTTTCCATTCTGCCGTTTCAATCGCAATCACATCTTCTAGCTCAGCTCTCTTAACAGATAACTCTTCATCAGCCAATCCGTCTACATTGTTTATGTAAATCCCTTTTGCACCTAAATTTTTAGCCAATTCAATATCCGTCAATCGATCACCGATTACAAATGAATTTTCCAAATCATATTCCTCAGAATTGATATACTTCGTTAACAAACCTGTTCTTGGCTTGCGTGTAATTGCATTTTCATGAGGAAACGTTTTATCAATAGCAATGTCAGAAAACACAACACCTTCGTTTCTAAATGCTTCAATTACTTTATTCTGAGCGGGCCAAAATGTATCTTCAGGAAAGGAATCTGTTCCCAATCCATCTTGGTTTGTCACCATCACCAATTCGAAATCCAACTCTGAAGCAATCTTGCCCATATATTGAAATACTTTTGGATAAAACACTAATTTCTCTAGACTATCCAATTGATAATCTACAGGTGGTTCAATCGCCAAAGTTCCGTCTCTGTCTATAAAAAGTAGTTTTTTCATAATAACTATGTTATTACCCTGAAATTGATTCAGGGTCTATTATATCTATTTTAACTGTGCTTAAATCTGAATTAGATTCTTTTATCAAATCCCACTTCCATGATTTATGCCAATTTTTCAATTGTTATTCACGCTTTTTAGCAGTTTTCATTACTTCATATTACTCAATATGAATCAGCTCAGCGGCATTGTACTTTTTTGTAAATAACGCACCGTTACCCACTATATGTTCTTTTATTCTCCTTTTTATATTATTGGTATAACCTATATATTAAACTGTTCAATTTTTATTTGGCAATATGTAAACAAAATACTGATCCATTTTTATAGTTGCTGAATCAAGTTCAATATTTCGAAATTGACAAGAGTGCTTTTATCAATTTCTCGTTCTCCTCAGCAGTTCCAACAGTCAAACGTAGTGTATTTTCACACAAAGCTTGCGTTGTTCTATTTCTTATCACAATTCCTTTTTCGAGTAATTGACTGTAACGTAGATTTGCATCATCCACTTTTACCAAAATAAAGTTTGCATCTGATGGATACATTTTAGAAACGTATGAAACTGTTTTTAAGCTTTTTTCCAAATTAGCTCGTTCCTTTAAAATCGATTGAATTTCATTCTGAACATCCTCAAAATTCAGTAAACGTTCTTTTGCACGTTGCTGTGTTAATTCGTTTACATTGTATGGAGGTTTGATGCGGTTCAATACTTCAATAATTTCTTCTGAAGCATAACAAACACCTAAACGGATACCCGCCATTCCAAAGGCTTTAGACAACGTTTGTGTAATAATTAAATTTGGGTATGCATTCAATTTTTTCAACCAACTCTCTTGTCCTGAAAAATCGATATACGCTTCGTCAATTACAACCAAGCCATCAAAACCTTCTACGATTGCCTTTATTTTCTCTTCAGAGAACGCATTCCCCGATGGATTGTTAGGAGAACACAAAAAAACTATTTTAGTATTCTCATTTATACTAGCCAAGGTTTCTTCAACTCTAATATCAAAATAATCAGAAAGGAACACTTCCTTTGTTTCAATATTATTCAATGCAGCCAATACACCATACATACCGTAGGTAGGGGGTAAAAACACAACATTATCTTCTTTAGGTTCACAAAAAGCTCTGAAAATCAAATCCAAAACTTCATCACTTCCATTTCCTAGTAATATTTGGTTTGTAGGAACTCCTTTCAAACCAGAAAGCAGTTCTTTTACACTTTGCTGTTTCGGATCAGGATAACGATTGACTCCATTTTGAAAAGGGTTTTCATTCGCATCCAAAAAAACCATATCTGCAGTTGCTTCTTCAAATTCATCTCTTGCCGAAGAATACGCTTTTAGCTTTGCTATGTTTTTTCTTACTATGTTATTTAAATCAAATTTCATTTTCTAGTATTAAGTATCTACTATAAAGTAACAAGTACAATAGTAATAGATAGAAATAAACTTTAGTCTTTAGACTTTAGACTTTCTAATCGCAAGGTTACCGCGTTTTTATGCGCTTGTAAACCTTCCGCCTCTGCCATTAGTTCAATTGCTTTCCCGATATTCTGAATTCCTTTTTTAGATAGCTTTTGGAAAGTGATTTTCTTCGTAAAAGCATCCATATTTACACCACTATACATACGTGCATTAGCGTTTGTAGGTAAGGTATGATTTGTACCTGAAGCATAATCTCCTGCACTTTCTGGAGTATAAGGTCCAATAAACACAGATCCTGAATTTACAATTCTATCTAAATATAGATTCTCATTTTGAACATTTAAAATTAAATGTTCTGGTGCATATTCATTGATAAAGTCAATTTGATCAACTAAATTTTCAATTAAAATAAACTGAGAATTCTCAATAGCACTTTGTGCCATTTCTTTTCTAGGTAGCACAGCTAACTGACTTGCAACCTCTTCCTGAATCGCTTCTAAGCTTTCAATTGTGTTAGCAATACAAATAACCTGACTGTCATGTCCGTGTTCTGCTTGAGATAATAAATCTGAAGCTACAAATGCTGGTGAAGCTAGTTGATCTGCAAGCACCATCAATTCTGAAGGTCCTGCTGGCATATCAATGGCAACTCCTTTTGTCAGAGCAAATTGTTTTGCTCCAGTCACAAACTGATTACCGGGTCCAAATATTTTATAAACACTCGGCACAGATTCAGTTCCTAAGGTCATAGCAGCAATTGCTTGCACACCACCTAACTTGAATATATCTGTAACACCTACCAACTTAGCAGCATATAAAATTGCTGGGTTTATTTTTCCATTTTTGTCTGGAGGAGTGCATAATACAATCTCTTTACACCCCGCCAATTTTGCTGGAATTCCTAACATTAGAATTGTAGAAAACAAAGGTGCTGTGCCTCCTGGAATATACAAACCTACTTTTTCAATAGGTCTCATTTCTTGCCAACACTCAACTCCTTCAGCAGTCGTTACTACTTTTTTAGAAATAAACTGAGAGGCATGAAAAACCTTAATATTTTGTTTTGCCAAGGCAATAGCATCTTTCAACTCCTCAGAAACCAATCCAACTCCTTGATTGATTTCTTCCTCAGAGACCTTTATATTTCTAAGATTCGCCTTGTCAAACTTTACCGTATACTCCTTCAAAGCGCTATCACCATTCTCTTGAACGTTGTCAAAAACTTCTGTTATAATTTTCCCCAAATCACTTGCTTCTTTAGCAGGACGTGCTGTTAAATTTTTCCAAGTATTTCTTGACGGGTTGTTTACTGTATTCATTCTTTTGAGTATTATGTATCAAATATCAAGTAAAAAGTATTGAGTACTTAAGACTCTTTACTTATTAATTACAAAACCATTTTCTCAATTGGCACTACTAAAATTCCTTCTGCTCCTCTTTTTTTCAATTCGTCGATGATATCCCAAAACTTCGTTTTTCCTTCAACAACGGTATGAATTGAACTCCATCCTTCTTCTGCTAATGGCAAAACAGTAGGACTTCTCATTCCTGGTAGCAATTCTAAAATAGCATCAATTTTATCATTGGGTGCATTCAATAAAATATATTTTGAGTTTTGACCTCTTAATACAGATTGAATACGGAATTGAATTGTATCTAAAATTTCTTGTTTCTCAGCAGATAAGTTTGGGCCAGAGGTTAATACTGCTTCACTCACAGACATTTTAACAACTTCTTTTAAACCATTTTTAAACAAAGTACTTCCACTAGAAACGATATCACAAATAGCGTCTGCTAATCCGATATTCGGAGCAATCTCTACAGATCCATTAATAACATGTAGATCTGCACTGATTCCGTTTTCTTTGAAAAACTTCTTTACCGTATTTGGATAAGAAGTAGCAATACGCTTTCCATCTAAATCTTTCAAGCTGTTAAATTCAACTTCTTTTGGCAATGCCAAAGAAACACGACATTTAGAAAAGCCTAAACGTTCAATAATTTCCAAATCTTCACCTTTTTCAACTAAAGTGTTTTCTCCTAAAATAGCAACATCCACTACACCGTCTATAAGGTATTGAGGAATATCTCCATTTCTTAAATACAACACCTCAACCGGGAAGTTACGCGCTGATGCTTTTAACTGGTCCTTTCCATTATCAATAGAAATTCCACAATTTTTTAATAATCTTAGCGATTCTTCGTTAAGTCTTCCTGATTTCTGAATTGCGATTTTTAATTTTGTCATTTTGATTTTTAATTGTGTTTGAACAACTGTAAATGATTTGATTTTTACTAAAAAAACCCATTTGAGTTACTCAAACGGGTTTTCTGAAAATATGTTTATAAATTACATAACATTCCTAGCTCGTTTGTTTACAAGATTTAGAGTGATGATGCTGTAATTTAATTGAATTCATTTCTTTGATTTTTACTTCGCAAATATAATACTTTAATTAAAAAAAGACAGGTGATTTTTATAAACTTTTTATTATTCTTTAAGAAGTTTTTATCCGTGAATTATAAAAGCATAATATCCCAGTACACAGCCAAAAACAAAAACACCTATTGCTAGTATATTGTAAAATTTCCCAGACTCAAAAACGCTCTTTAATTCTTTAAATTTTGAAGGAAAAATCAAAATAAGCACTCCTTTAATTAGCGCTAACAATCCAATAAAAGAGATCAGACCTTGCAGGTTAAATCCCCAATAATCATGAAATGTAAGAATACTCACTCCTACGACAATAGCGACAAAACCAACAAGTATTAAAAACGGAGCATTTCCAACCATAGCAGCAAGTGTCTTCCTATAAAAATTGCCATTCACAAACAAACCAAAACCAAACGCAATGTAAATAATAGAAATTATTTTTGCAATAAATATCGTAGTTCCCATAATAATAGCTTTTAGATTTATATTTCTCTCAATTATACCTAGCTTAAAGTTACGAAAAAACAGACTATCTAAACCTCTAAAGCTGATTTTTCAACAACCTCTCCCAGAGATATTTTATCTAAAAATATTTTTCCAATACGTACACGTACTAATCTTAATGTAGGAAAACCAACAGCGGAAGTCATTTTTCTAACCTGACGGAATTTTCCTTCATTTATTGTTATAGACACCCAAGTTGTAGGACCATGCCTAGCGTTTCTAATCCTTCTACTTCTTTCTCCAAAATCGGGTACCTCTTCTAAAACAAAAGCTTTACCCGGCAATGTTTGATAAGGTTTCCCATCAACACTAATCTCGACACCCTTTATAAGGTATTCTAGCGCCTCATTTGTAATAATCCCATCAACTTGAACATAGTATTCTTTTTCTACTTTTTTACTACAAATATAATGACTCAGCTTTCCATCAGTAGTCAACAGCAACAAACCTTCTGATTTGACATCCAAACGACCAATTGACATGGTGCCTTCTGGGAAATCATACAATTCACCTAGCAATCTTTTTTTACGTGTTTTATTATTTACAAATTGAGAAATAAATCCATAAGGTTTGTGAATGACAAAATGTTGATGTGTTTGCATTTGCATATAAATAGTTAATTATCTAAAAACAAAAAAAAAGGTAGCAATATAGAATTGCTACCTTTCCTTTATATATTATATAGCGCTATATAAAAACGACATATTATAGAAAGACTACTCTTTGTAAACTCCCATGTTTTCGTATTTAGAAATACGCTTTTCAATCATTTTCTCTACAGACAATCCTCTAATTGCTTCAAGCTCTTCTAAAACAGTTTTCCGTACAATTTCAAAAGTACCTTCTCTATCAAAATGAGCTCCACCTAAAGGTTCTCTAATGATTCCATCAATTAATTTTAAAGAATCCATGTCTTTAGAAGTTAATTTCAAAGCAGATGCTGCTTCAATTTTATAATCCCAACTACGCCATAAAATAGAAGAACAGTTCTCAGGAGAAATCACAGAATACCAAGAGTTTTCCATCATCATTACTCTATCACCTACACCTATTCCCAAAGCTCCACCAGAAGCACCTTCTCCAATAATTACAGTAATAATTGGTACTTTAAGCACACACATTTCAAAAATATTACGAGCAATAGCTTCTCCTTGCCCTCTTTCTTCTGCTTCTAAACCAGGATATGCTCCAGGAGTATCTACAAAAGTTAATACAGGAATATCAAATTTTTCAGCCATACGCATCAAACGCAATGCTTTTCTATACCCCTCAGGGTTCGCCATTCCAAAGTTTCTATATTGACGGGTTTTTGTATTGTACCCCTTTTGTTGACCAATAAACATAAATGATTGATCTCCTATTTTCCCCAAACCACCAATAATAGCTTTATCATCTTTCACACTTCTATCTCCGTGTAGCTCCATAAAAGTATTTCCTGTAAGCGCTTTTACATAATCAAGAGTATAAGGTCTATTAGGATGTCTAGATAACTGAACACGTTGCCAAGGGGACAAGTTTTCATATATTTCCTTTTTAGTAACTTCTAATTTATCTGTTAATTTTTTACATGTTTCAGAAACATCAACAGCACTTTCTTCTCCTATAACTTGACATTTGGATAATTGCTCTTCAAGTTCTTTTATCGGTAATTCAAAGTCTAAATATTCCATATTATAATTTTAGTAAGATGACAAAGATACTTTTTTCGTGAAAGTATCATATTAAATCTTCTATTTTTTTGATTTTATATATAAGTAAACAGCCAAGGAACCAAAAACAGCGTTAGGTAACCAAACTAAGAAAATTGTATTACTACCAGCTACAGCACCTAATACTTCTGCAACTTTCATGAAAAAGACATAAACAAACATCAATCCTATACCTATAGCCATGTTTATTCCCATACCTCCTCGCTTTTTCCTAAAGGATAAACAAACAGCAATAAGCGTAAGTATATAAGAAGAGATTGGTAATGTTGTTCGTTTATAAAGTTCCACATAATAGGAGTTTAAATTTTTTACTCCTCTTAGTTTCGCTTTTTCAATAAAATCATGCAATTCACCAGAATTCATTTCTTTTGCAAGATAATCGACGTATAACAAATCACGTGGAGAAAAGTCAAAAACAGTATCAAATTTCTCTCCTTTTTCGATACTATCCATGTCATTATAGAAAGTACGCTTTGTATATTTTTTCAATGTAAACGTGCTGTCTTTCTTGGACCAATTAATCTCATTAGCCGTCAAACGATATTTCATTTTTAACCCATCAAACTCTTCATAGGAGAAATCATATCCACGATTTGTTCTGATTCCAAAGTTTTGAATATAAACATAGCGCCCTTTTCCGAGCCGCATACTAAATTCTTTTACATAATTTTCCTTTATATTCCTTCTAACTTTAAAATATTTTTTATCAAATTTCGTTAACGTTTCATTACTATTAGGAACCACATAATGATTCATATATAAAGCATAGAAAGTTACAATACTAGCTCCAATAAAATAAGGTTTTAAAAACCTAGTGAAAGAAATACTTGCACTATTAATCGCTATTATTTCTGTATTGTTAGAAAGTTTAGATGTAAAAAATATAACAGATATAAACAACGCCAACGGCATAAACGTATTGGCATAATACACTATAAAATTCACATAATAGTCCTCAATAATCTCGCCGACAGATAAATTTGTATGACGTAAAAATTTATCTATTTTTTCAGAGACATCAATGGCAATTGCAATTGGTATCAGAATAAACAAGGTAAATATAAATGACCCTATATATTTTTTTAATATGTATTTGTCTAATATTCTCAATTTTTTATATTCAAATTATTAATTATTCTTCCAATTGCTTATTAAACTCAGGTCGGTACTTTTTAAAAGATACATATTAGATTTTTTTGGATCTGAATTTTCATAAAAAACCTCAAGATTTTTGTTAACTTTTAAATCATCTGGGTTCAAACATAATGCTTTTAATAGATATTCTTCAGATTTTTCACGATCATTTTTTGAATAAATAACACCTAAATTCATTGGAGCGATAGAAGAGTTCGGTTTTAAACGAAATGCTGCTAAAAAATACTTTTCAGACATGTCAAGATCTGTTTTAGAAAAAAGACATCCCAATTTTATATTTATATCAAATGATGTTGGCTCTAAACTCAGCGCTTCCAATAAATATATTTTTCTTTTTTTTGAATTAATATTAACAAAAACTAAAGCTAAATTCTTGAAAACATCTACATTTGGAGGTTCCGAATCAGCAGCTTTTAAAAAACACCACTCGGACAAATCAATCAAACCAAATCTCACGAAAGCAACACCTATATTATTATAAATTCCAACTGCATTGTCTATCTTTTTTATTTTATAAGTATATCTAAATTCTTGATCAGTAATATCTTCTAACTTCCATTTTCCAAAATCATATCCACTGGAAGTGGTTTCTTTATTATACCTATATATTGATTTAGAGTTTGACCAATTTATTGCAACTGCAGTTGCAAAAAGAAAATGAAGGAATATATAAAAAGACATCAAGTAAACATGTTTTTTTCCATATGAAAAACTTAAAAGAGCAATCCAAATTCCAATTCCAGAAATATAAACATACCTATTATTATAAGGGTTATTGAATCTAGAAAACAAGGTTGTTTGTAAAACAACATTCAATAAAAAAAACAAAACACCAAATACAAATAATCGCCTTTTTCTAAAATAATATACTGAACAAATTAACAAACAAAACATAAATACCTGAAAATGAAATACATATTTGATGTTCCTAATAGATGCATAATGTGGTAAAGTAATCAATTCAAATATATATCCTGCAAATTGATTCAATCCAAAATAAATCTTATCGTATGGCAATCCATCAGAATTAACAGCTAATGTTACTGCTCTAAAATAAACGGCAATCCATCCAAAAATTATTGCAATAATAACAAAGGGGATTTTTGAAAACAATAATTCTTTGGACAAATACGGTTTTTCGTACCAATAATCAATTAAGAACAACACACCTACAAAAGGTATAATTTGTACTTTACAAAAACAGCCTATGAAAAAAAAAGCAAGACTTAATATATAATTCCTCCTAAAGTTATCTTCTAAATATTTTATATAAAAAAGCATGGCTATTAGAAAAAAGAAGCTGAACAGTAAGGTACTCGTAGCTGACACCCAAGAAACAGCTTCAACTGTCATATGCTGGACTGAAAAGAGTAATCCTAAAAGAAATGCTTTGGTTTTATTTTTAAATAATCTACATCCTAAAAAAAAGACTAAAAACGTATTAACAACATGTAATAAAAGGCTAAATATATGATACGGAAATGCCGATTTTACTCCAAAAAAAAAGGCAATAACAGCAAATAACAAACTAGTCATTGGCTGATACATTCCACATACACCGTTTGTGAAAATTATTTTTAAATTCTCAAAACTAAGATTTTCAGTAACTTCATTTTCATATACTTGAACATTATCATCCCAAATTATGAAATCATTATCTAATCCTTGAAAATAGATTATTACTGGAATTAGAAATAACAATAATAAAGATAGATATTTTTTCATTTCGTAATCTATATCACTTAATCAAGTGTTTTTTTTAACTTATACAATATAACCCTACAAACGTTTGTCCATTTGTTTCACCATTTTATTTTTCCAATCAGCAAAATCTCCAGCCAAGATATGTTTTCTAGCTTCTCTAGTAAGCCAAACATAAAAACCTAGATTGTGAATCGTTGCAATTTGTTTTCCTAACATTTCATTAGCCGCAAACAAATGACGTAAATATGCTTTTGAATAATAAGTATCTACAGACGTGATCGCCATGTCATCAATTGGTGAGAAATCATCTTCCCATTTTTTGTTTTTTATATTGATACTTCCATGTGCTGTAAACAGCATACCGTTTCTAGCGTTTCTAGTTGGCATTACACAATCAAACATATCAACTCCCAATGCAATATTTTCCAAAATATTAATTGGCGTCCCTACTCCCATTAAATAACGAGGTTTGTCTTCTGGTAAAATACTACAAACAACATCTGTCATTGCGTACATTTCTTCAGCAGGTTCCCCTACTGACAATCCTCCAATTGCATTCCCATCCGCACCAACACTTGCAATAAACTCTGCAGATTGCTGTCTCAGATCCTTATAGGTACTTCCTTGAACAATTGGAAAAAAAGTTTGTGAATGCCCATATTTAAATGGTAATTTCTCCAAATGTGTCATACATCTTTTTAACCATCGATGTGTCATATGCATAGATCTTTTTGCATATTTATAATCGCATGGGTAAGGTGTACACTCGTCGAATGCCATTATAATATCACCACCTATGGTACGCTGCGTTTCCATTACGTTTTCAGGTGAAAAAAAATGCATAGATCCATCGATATGACTTTTAAAGTTCACACCTTCTTCTTTAATTTTTCTTCTTCCAGAAAGAGAGTATACTTGATATCCTCCACTATCAGTAAGAAGTGGTCTATCCCAATTCATGAATTTATGAATACCCCCTGCTTTTTCTAATATCTCCATTTTAGGACGCAAATACAAATGGTAGGTATTCGCTAAAATGATATCAGGATTAATTTCTTCTTTTAAATCTTTTTGATGAACTCCTTTAACAGTTCCCATAGTTCCTACGGGCATAAATATTGGAGTTTCTATATTACCATGGTCAGTAGTCATGACTGCTGCTCTGGCTTTACTTTGTGGATCTTTCGATTTTATTTCAAACTTCATAAGCGACAAAGATACTCAGAAACTTATGAAAACTAAAAGTTAATTTTTCAAAAGTTTCAATCTAGCAATCCGCTATAATTATTAGTGTTTTTATTAAAAAAAGAACATCAAACCAAAACTAATTCGCATGGAATCTCACTTTTGATTCAATACCAAAGCATCAGTATTGACGACACCCTTTATATCTAATTTTTTAGACCCATAATCGTGTTCTGTACCATAAGTAATTCTTTGATAATGATGTATGTGATTGACATCACCATTTGCTATCGCTATTTTATTTTCATCTACCTCAGAGACCAACGCTCTTATGATGTCATCAATAAAAAACCTAGTATAACAAAGTACTAAATTCGTATGTAGTTTTTTTGTCCGAAAATGTTCATGTGCCACACAACTTTCATAAGAAGATGTGTCATCTAATTCTCTAATAATTGTTGGAAATCCATCATAACCAAAACCAGCAATACTTGTGATATAAGAGGTTATTCCTTTTCCTAAAGTACCTTGAAATTGAAAATTATTTCGTTCTTTGGTTCTCTTTCCTCAAAAAGAAAGTCCATATCCAAAAAAGGCCCCTTTCTCACGATCATATTTATAATTGATCTTATAAAAATAGTTGACATTCTAAAATGCCTCCATTTTTCTTTATGCTTCAATCCTAAAATTAAATCTGTTGTTGTTTGATGGGCATTTCCTATTAAAGGTTCTAGTTGAGCATATTTGTTACAATCGCTAATCGGAGCATCTCATGCAATTCTATATTACCAATTTAGATTGTCATCTATTTTATTAAAACATTTTATACCCGGACTTCTTTCCCAAACACCAGAAGGAGAACCTTCCAATTCCAAAATACTGGGCCACAATGCCTCATCTCCAAACGACGACCAAACTTGACCAATTTGCTCGTGATCAAATTCTACATAGGTCTTTCTTAATCTCATTTGATCATTTCCTCCCCAAAAATCAAACATAACAATAACGTATATATATTCACTTATTTTGTTACTATACAGAACTCAAATTTCATTTGTATCTGATACATATCCATTTTAAAACTACCAGAATCATGAGTTCCGAACACATTTATTTTGCCTACATTAAATGTATCACTATCCTAAACCCTTCAAAAAAGATCATAATATATGTTTAATTTTATGTTGGCAACAGAACTACCTTTAAATTGAGCCTTAGCATTTATAGAGTCCTTTGAAGCAAATGTGAATATCCTATCTTGATTATGCATTCATCGATAAGAAAACACTTACGAAGAGAATATTTTTTAATCAAAAATATAAGACACAAAAAACATTCAATAGTTGAATTAATCAATTCAACAAACGATTATTTCTTATATATATATTGACACACCATTTTAACTATGCCTTTTTTTTGAGTCCTAATTATAGAATAAAACGATACATTTGTTCTACAATCAAAAAAACAATTTCAAATGGAGTTCTTATATATAAAAGCTTTGCACATCATATTTATTGTGACCTGGTTTGCGGGCCTTTTTTACATTGTTCGTTTGTTTATTTATCACGTAGAAGCGGAAAAAAAAGAAGAACCTGCTAGAAGCATTTTACAGACTCAGTATAAAATAATGAGCAAAAGGCTTTGGTATATTATTACGTGGCCTTCTGCAATATTAGCAAGTATATTTGGCTTTTGGCTTTTATACAAAAGACCAGGATATTTATATGCGGAATGGATGTGGGTAAAACTTTCGTTCGTAGGTCTACTATATTTTTATCAATGGGGATGTCAAATAATTTACAACCAATTACAAAACGATATTATTAAATACAGTTCTACTAAGCTTCGTCTTTGGAATGAAGTAGCAACTGTAGTGCTCTTTGCTGTTGTCTTTTTAGTAGAACTTCAAAACAGTATTGGTTGGATTTGGGGAGTAATTGGAATATTTTCCTTCGGAATTCTATTGATGTTATTGGTGAAAATATATAAAAAATCGCGAAAAAACATAAGTTGGGATCCTAGTGATAAAGAGAATTTAAACTAAGTCTACTATCTCTCCCCTTCCGTCAGAAGAGTTACTTCCAATAACATAATCAGTGTTTTCAGAATGAAATTTATAGATTGACCTTGAGTGGTCTAATCTAGAAATAATATCGATTATCTTTTCATAACGCAAGGTGGATTCGTCAAACCAGACTTCCTCTATATTTTTCTTACACGTATAACGTTCTAGTTGTTTTATCGTATTGAACTTTAAAAAAGTTAATTTCCTTTGCATTTGCTCATCAATCGCTACTTTTTTATCACCTACATATAAGATATTCTCTCGTTCAGAAATGATTATTGGTGCATCTGCTAACTGCATATATTTAAATAAAAACCATAATTTAATTCCAAGTTTCATGCCTGTATCCTTGAAGAAGTTTGAAGTAAAATGCTTTTTATAAAAGATCTCCATGGCACCATGAAAGTATTTTAAATACTTCACATCTTTACGTGTAGATTCTCCTTTAAAATGAACTGCTTTTGAACTTCCTAAATAATAATTCTGATATCCTAATTTTAATAATTTATAACTTAAATCAATATCCTCACCATACATAAAATAATCTTCATCAAAACCGCCTACTTCCAAATAAACATCTCTTTTTAGAAACATAAATGCTCCCACAAGAATATCTACTTCTCCAGTACCATCTTGATCTATATGATTCGCATAATAGGTCCCTTTTTCATTATCTCCACCTAATAATTTATTTAATGAAGCCTTAAAAGTAGGAATTCCCCTTTTGCTTTCTGGTAAAAAAGTCCCAGAGCCATCAATTAACTGAACTCCAACGGCTCCTATATTTGAAATGTTTTTTGAAAAATCTAATAAGTTTAAAAATGTTTTTTCCCCAACCACAGTGTCTGGGTTTAATATCAAGATAAATTCACCTTTTGCTATTTTAACACCTTGATTGTTTGCTTTGGAAAAACCAACATTATCTTTGTTCGAAATCAACACAGTATCTGAAAAATTCTTCTCGAGTAATTCACAACTATTATCACTAGATGCATTGTCTACCACAATAATTTCTGCATTGATATTTGAACATGCTTTTTGCACACTTCTTAGACAAAGAGCCAAAAAGTGGTATACATTATAATTTACAATTACAACTGAGAGTTGAAGTGAGTTTTGCTTTTTCAAGATTAATAGTGGTTATATAAGTAAAACGGTAGTATAAATGTAATATTGCATTGAATTTTCAAAAATACATACTATCTAAAAAAAAACCTCTTCTTTATCAAAATTTCTTCTTAGATCATTAAAATCAAGACATAGAATTTCCAAAAGGAACTCTATTTGCAATACTTCGACCCAAGGTAACTTCATCAGTATATTGCAATTCATCTCCTACAGAAATACCTCTTGCAATTGTAGAAATGGTTACTGAATATTCTTGTAACTGTTTATAAATATAAAAATTAGTTGTGTCCCCTTCCATAGTAGAACTAAGCGCTAGAATAATCTCTTTTACACTTCCTTTCTTCACTTTTTCAATAAGACTATCAATCATAAGATTATGAGGTCCTATTCCTTCCATAGGAGATATTCTTCCTCCTAACACATGATACAATCCTTGATATTGAACCGTATTTTCTATCGCCATTACATCTCTAATATCTTCAACTACACAAACAATTTCTGCATTGCGCTTTACACTTGAACAAATTTCACACAGTTCTACATCAGAAATATTATGACAGCTTTTACAAAGCTTCACTTCTTCCACCAAGTTATTTAAAGCATTTGTTAAGTGTGTCGTATGACTTTTAGATTGTTTTAATAAATGCAATACCAAACGCAAAGCCGTACGTTTGCCTATACCAGGTAAATGTGAAACTTCATTGACTGCAATTTCTAATAATTTGGATGAAAAATTCATTTTGCAAATGTAATAATTTGCAGAAAGGTAGCATCGTTAAAAGGTTTATTTGTTTATTTGTGTAATTCTTAAAATCAACATATGCAATCTTATCAAATTGTACTTATCATTGTCCTTTATTTTATGGTTCTATTAGGTATTTCATACTTTACTGGAAAGAACGATAGCAATGCTTCTTTTTTCAAGGCTGAAAAAAAATCTCCTTGGTATATCGTTGCATTTGGTATGATTGGTGCTTCTTTGTCTGGTGTCACTTTTATATCTGTCCCAGGTTGGGTGCAGACGAGCCAGTTTAGCTATATGCAAATTGTATTTGGATATTTGGCTGGGTATTTTGTTATCGCTTATGTACTACTTCCTGTTTATTACAAGGCAAATATAACTTCGATTTACGAATATCTGTTGACTCGTTTTGGAACTGTTAGTCATAAAACAGGAGCTTTCTTCTTTTTTGTTTCTAGAGTTTTAGGAGCTTCATTTCGACTTTTTTTAGTAGCGTCAGTATTTCAATATTTTATTTTTGATGCATGGAATATTCCTTTTGAACTCACTGTTGTCTTGTCCATATTATTAATATGGATGTATACCTTTAAAGGGGGAATCAAAACAATTGTTTGGACAGACACTTTGCAAACTGTTTTTATGCTTACTGCCGTTGTAGCTGCAATTTATATTATTTGCGATAGCTTTCAATGGTCTATTATAGATGCTTATCATTCGGAAGAGTTCAAAAGCTACTCTCAAATTATTTTTAATAATGACATCAACAACAGCAAACATATTTTAAAATCCTTTTTCGGTGGAATGTTTATTGCCATCGCCATGACTGGTTTGGATCAAGACATGATGCAAAAAAACTTGACTTGTAAAAACACAAAAGAAGCACAATGGAATATTTTGTCCTTAGGGTTTATTCTTATAATTGTAAATTTTGTCTTTTTATTCTTAGGAGCACTACTTTATATATATGCCGATAAAAATGGAATCGAAATTCCAACCATTGATGGAAAAACAAAAACAGATTTACTATTTCCTCAAATAGCATTAAATGAAAACCTAGGTTTTCCAATAGCCATTGTTTTTATATTAGGATTGATTGCTGCTGCCTATTCAAGCGCAGACAGTGCATTGACATCTTTGACAACTTCGTTCTGCTTCGACTTCCTAAGTATTGAACAAAAAGAAAAATCAAAACAAAAAAGCATTCGAAAAAAAGTACATATTGGGGTTTCAGTATTGTTGGTTCTTGTCATAATTCTTTTCAAACATGTCCTGGAAGACAATGTAATTAGCAGCCTTTTAAAGGTAGCCAGTTATACTTATGGCCCACTCTTAGGGTTATTTGCTTTTGGAATTTTCACAAAACGTACAATTAAAGAAAAATACGTTCCCTTAATCGCTTTTGTATCTGTCGCTCTTACAGCACTGCTAAACTACAAGGCTGCAGATTGGTTTAATGGATATCAGTTTGGATATGAACTACTAATTTTCAATGGCTTTATCACTTATATTAGTTTGTTTTGTATTCCCAAGAAAAAGACTATAAATGAGTAATTTTATAAAAAATATTGATTCATAATTCTTATTTTTGTTATATGGAAAAAGACCTAAGTAATTACCGAAAATCTTATGTAAAAAAAGAACTCCTTAAAACGGATGTTCTAGAAAACCCTTTGGAATTATTTCAAAAATGGTTTTACGAAGTTGAAAGTTCAAATAGCATTGAAGAACCAAATGCGATGACTATTTCTACAATTGGTGCTGATGGATTTCCCCAAAACAGAATTGTCTTACTAAAGAAATTTACTTGGGAAGGTTTTATCTTTTATACTAATTATAATAGTGCAAAAGGAAAAGCTATTTCAGAGAATCCAAATGTATGTATCTCGTTTTTCTGGCATTCAATGGAACAGCAAATTATTATTAAAGGGAAAGTTGAAAAAATTCCAGAAAATCTATCTGATGGTTATTTTGAATCACGACCTACAGGAAGCAAATTAGGTGCCTGGGCATCAAACCAAAGTCAAGTTGTTGCTTCTAAAGAAGCTCTAAATATAAATTTAGAAAAACTTGAACAAGAATTTAAAAATAAAGAAATTCCAAGACCACCTCATTGGGGAGGCTACATCGTTAAGCCTGAATATATTGAGTTTTGGCAAGGAAGACCTAATAGAATGCATGACAGAATTCGTTACCAATTACAGGAAAACTTTGAATGGAAAATTGATCGTTTGGCTCCGTAATAATAGAACATATATCTAAATAAAGTTGATAGCAGTGATAAAAAAGAAGTTCAATTCAACATTTTTAGTATATTTGGTAATATTAAATAATATACATGAAAACAGTATTTATTGTAAGACACGCAAAGTCTTCTTGGGACTACAAGGGAATAGAAGACATTGATAGACCATTGAAAAAAAGGGGAATCAAAGACGCTTACTTAGTTTCATCTGCTTTAAATAAAAAAATAAATAGGCCTGATGTATTTATTACAAGCAGTGCCACAAGAGCATTGTCGACTGCCGTAATTTTTAGCAATAATTTTGGATATCCTTTATCTAATCTGCAAATAAAAAAATCTTTATATAGCTTTAGTGACGGGTATCTCGTGAAAACAATCAAAGCATTAGATGACGAATTTGATTCCGCTATTATTTTTAGTCATGACCATGGAATCAATGATTTTGTCAACAAATATGGTAATGAATTTATTCCTCATGTTACTACCTGCGGTGTAATTGCTATTCAGTTTGAAAACAATCATTGGAAAAGTATAAAAAAAGGAAAAACACTCTTTAAAGAATTTCCTAAACAACATAAGTAAACCTTCAAAAACAATAGAATTTTGTTAGAAATAAAAAAATATGCCGCTATCGATATTGGATCCAACGCTGTACGATTATTGATCTCAAATATAATTCTTATTAAGAATGAAGAACCAAAATTTAAAAAATCTGCTTTAATACGTGTACCTATTCGCTTAGGTGCAGATGCATTTATATCTGGTATTATTTCTGAAGAAAATTCTTTAAGAATGATAGATGCTATGAAAGCTTTTAAATTGTTAATGAATGTGCATGGTATTGAAAAGTACAAAGCATGTGCTACTTCTGCAATGCGTGACTCTGCGAACGGGGAAGCACTTATTCAAAGAATTAAAGAAGAAACAACTATTGATATTGAGATTATCGATGGAAAGAAAGAGGCAGAAATCATTGCTTCTACAGATCTTTCTGAATTGACAGAAGGACATAAATCCTATTTATATGTTGATGTAGGTGGCGGAAGTACTGAATTCACCATCTTTTCAAAGAAAAAAGTACTTGCATCAAAATCCTTTAAAATGGGAACTGTGCGTTTACTGAACAAAGAAATAGATAAAAAAGAGACTTGGAAAGAAATAAAAAAATGGATTGAAACCAACACTAAGGACTTGAAAAAACTTGTTTTGATAGGTTCTGGAGGGAATATTAATAAGATTTTTAAGATGTCTGGTCAAAAAATTGATAAACCACTCTCCTATATTTATATGGATGCACATTATCAGTTTTTGAAGAAAATGACTTACAACGAACGGATTTCTGAATTGGGACTAAACCCTGATCGTGCGGATGTAATCATTCCGGCTACAAAAATTTATCTTTCTGCTATGAAATGGTCTGGTGCAAAGAAAATATATGTTCCTAAAATTGGTTTGTCAGACGGAATTATAAAAAGCTTGTACAGTGGTATTTTAGAAGCCTAAAATTAATGAAGAAATCCTTATTTTCCCAACATTTATACTGTATTAGTTTTAGTGTAGTTTTATTATCATTTTTGACAATTTCTTGTGACGAAAGGAAAAGAGTAAAGAAGAAAAAACCAATTAAAAAAGAGCATGTTGTACCTATTGTAAAAAGGAAGAAAAAGCCTGCCTACCTTACTAAACAATATATTAAAGACACCATTACTACTGAAAATGCTGTTGCTTTTTTCACTGCTTACGGTGAGAGAAATAAGGAAACAAAAGTAAAAATAGAAACACGTTTAGGAACTATCACAGTGCGATTGTATAAAGACACTCCACTGCATAGAGCTAGTTTTTTATATATGGTTAGAAGCGGTTACTATGACACCACTTGCTTTTACAGAGTTGTACCCGATTTTATTGTGCAAGGAGGAAACTCAGACAACTTAATCACTCCTTTATACAAAGAACAACTTCACGATTATCAGATCCCATCAGAGTTTAGAAAAAACAGAAAACACAAACGTGGTATCATTGCTGCTGCACGAGATTGGGAAAACAATCCTGAAAAAAAATCTAGCCCATTTGAATTCTATTTTATTCAAGCTAACAACGATCAGTCTCATTTAAATTATGAACATACCGTTTTTGGAGAAATTATAGACGGTCTTCATGTCATTGATGACATCACAAAAGTAGCAATTGACAAGTACGAATGGCCCCAAAAGGAAATACCTATAAAGGTTTCTGTAATAGAATAAATGTTGTAATTCTTGAAATTACCTAAGATAGGCAGGTAGTTAAGATATTGAATTGGTATCACTAATTTTAAAACTGCCTTCAAAAGCTAATTATAGCTAAGATCTCCTATATTAGTGATACAGAATATTTCATGAGTTAGTGTGCAATAAAGTATTTCTTTCATCTCACCGTAACAAGAGTATATTTGTTTTATAATTTATTAGATTTGGTATCAAATTTAAACATATAAATTGGGTATTTTACCAGAAGGTTTTGTTCTTATGCGTCATTATGTTTTTTTGAGAAGTACCTCCAAAGGTATACCCTTAAAAGAATTACAGACTCAATTGGGTAAGCCAGAGCAAGCAACACCAAAATTGTCATTGCATTTATTGTATCCCAAGTACAAACAAGAACACCTCCAAACCATCGCTGTTTTTTGGTAGTAGTGGGCCACCCGATTATTGGTTAGCTGTTCTGAAATATCAAAAAAGATCTATCTTAAAATAAATGTTACGGCATCATGAACAAGCCATGCCTAAAGGCAAAGAAAAGGCCTAAATAAGAACACATCAGTATGCAAGTTCTATAAAAAAGAATCTCTTTATCAAATTAAAAGAGAAGTAGATGTTTGCTATCTCATATACAATTCCTAAAATCACCCTTCAAGCAGCATAAATCACATCGCAAATACCTAGTATTTTACACGTATCGTATTTTAAAATCTATTTAAGTCATAATTATAAACTATGTGTAAATAGAACTCTGTGAATTATATCAATACATTGGCTATTCAATCCAATGCACATATCACATATTTTAAAAACGTTGGTACTTATATTATTTCTTACCAACTATAATAAGGCAGTCATTGCGAATGTCTTTGAAGCAATCTTAAGGGACTGCTTTGCACCTTGCAGTGACAATTCTCATATTTGGAAATATTATACTAAAAAAGTTTTAGACGATTCCTGGATGCCGTCAAGCAAGGCTTCAAGGCTTGTGGCAAGCATATAAAATTTATGGATAATAAATTTTACAGCCACGTCAAACCGCAGATTTTAATAATTGATACTTAATCAATTATTAAAACTCTCGTCCATGCTATAATTTGAGTTTCAACTCATATTCAATTCTTTCTCAAACTATTTTGTCTTGACACTTCGACAAAAGCTCCGTATAAAAACAAAAGAAACAAAAATCCTGTACTGAGCTTGTCGAAATATCAAGGTTCACCCATAATTTTAGAAACAATTACGGTTCAATATTTATTGCTTAGAATAAATTGCAACCTATTAAGTTTACTTTTATATAAACTTAATAGTTTGATTATCAATTATTTTCGTCGTTAACTATCTAAAACATCTAGGCTCATTCGCTTATTGTGATACCAAATTTATATTAGTCCATTAGCAAACGCTTCATTTAGGTAAATACGTGTTAAGCTATTTTAACATAATAAATTTTAAATTTATCAATCATGTTTTCAAAAGCATCTTTTGATGATTTTGGAATTGTATTTGAAGAAAATTTAATCTACCAATTTGATAGATTTGGCATTAAAATAACATTATTTCCTATGAGAATTTTATTATTTGATTGCGATAAATCTTTCGAAGGAATTAAAGAAATAGCCTTTGGATCTTTGTCTATTATTAAAACTAAAGCAAAAAATAAATTGTCTTTTAGCTCCCCTAAATCTTGTTTTTTTATTCTGCGTTGTAGCGCATATAAATCTATATATTGTAGATATATTTCATTTTCTTCTATTAAAAATCTGTTCCTTCTCCCCCAATTTTATTTTGTAAAACTTCAATTTTAAGCTCTAATTTTATAGGTTTTTAAACAGTTTTTTATTGGTAGCAGTAATCTTAATATTATTCTATTTCATAAAAAAAATCTAAATTACATGTTTAGTTAAACCCAATTTAAAGTTGTTTTTCAGTAAATTAATGTATAAAATATGGATACCTCACTAGCCAATTCTAGTATAGTAATTTGGTATGCAATAAAAATACAATTAGAGATCACTACATCATTTTTATTCTATAAATTATTTTTTCTTTAATTTTTATTTGGACTGAATCTAAATAGACTTATATTTGTACATTAATTAATAATCTATATTTTGTTTATTCCAAAATCAAATACTAAACTTATATTCGATATCAAAAGCCCTGAGGGGTTTGAAAATATATATCGGAAATACTTTAAAAAAGTTTATGGAATATGCTATTATCAAACTAAAGATAAAAAACTATCTCAAGATATGTCACAAGATATTTTTCTTTCTTTATGGAAACGAAGAGAAAGTTTAATTATTAAGATTTCTTTAGAGTACTATCTCATCCGAGCTGCAAAGCTTGAAACTATGTCCTATTTTAGAACGCAGGCAAATCGAAAGAGACAATTAGAAACAAAAAACATACTAGTTTTGAAAGAAGATAATTCCACTGAAAATCAAATAATTTTTAATGAATTAACTTTAGAGGTAAACAACCTAGTTAGTAAATTGCCTGAACAAGCTAAAAAAGTATATACGTTAAGTAGGGAAAAAGGAATATCTAATAAAGAAATTGCATCTGTTTTAAACATCACCGAGAAAGGAGTTGAATATCACATAACCAAAGTACTGTCTTATCTCCGTAAAAATTTAGTTGTATCTCTGCGCTAAATTAACACAACTTAATTTTTTTATAAACATCTAATATTAAGTGTTTTATACAGTTTTTTTAAAAAAAACAGAATTATTTTCAAAAACTCACTAGGGTGTCTCATTAGTTGTTCAGCTATATTACTAGAACACAAAATGTGAATATGAAAATTACACCTGAACTTTTACAAAAATATTATGCTGATAAATCTACTAGTGAAGAACAAAAAGCAGTAGAGGAATGGCAAAGTAACTCGGAAGCCAATTTTGAATATCCATCTGATGAAAAGTTAGAAATTATCGAAAATGTTGTGTGGAATACTATTTCTGAAGAAATAGTAAATAAAACGAATCAAATCGGTACTTCACCATTGTCAAGAAAAAAGCAATTTTTCACACATAAAACCAAAAAAATACTCATTGCGGCGAGCATTGCATTATTAATCGGTTTAGGTTCTTTACAAACCTTCTTTACGCCTAATACAATTATTTATAAAACAATAGTAGGCGAAATGAAAATAGTAACATTACAAGATGGTACTATGGTATACTTAAACGCCAATTCTGTTTTAGAAACTCCAGAAGAATTCACAAAAAAAACGCGTAGTGTTTCATTAATTGGAGAGGCTTATTTTGAAGTAACCAAAGATAGTTTACGCCCTTTTCTAATAGATACTGAAAAATCTCAAACTAAAGTTTTAGGAACAAAATTTAATTTGTCTGCCTATCCGAAAGAGAATACGATATTAACGTTGAATGAGGGTAAAGTTTCCTTTAAAAAACGAGATGGCTCTGAAAACGCATTAATCATATTACCAAATGAACAAGTACTACTGGCGAATAATCAATTGCAAAAGAAAGATGTAAATGCAAAACATTATAAATCTTGGATACGCAATGATTTATTTTTCGATGATACTATGATTTCTGTTTTTAAAGATATAGAACGTAAGTATAATGTTAACATAATAATAAATAACAATGAAATACTTAGCAAAGAATATAGAGGATATCATCAAAATTTAAGTTTAGAAACTTTACTAGAAGAACTGAGCTTTGTGATGAATTTTAATTATAAAATAAACAAAAGAACAATAACAATACACTAAAAATCTATTCAGTGGAATAACTTTTATAAAGTAACAAACCGGTAACGTCGCCAAACAGATACCGGTCTTAAAATAAAAAAAACGAGTTAACATTTTTTACAAAAATATGTATAATTATACAAATAAAATACTATTTAAAAAAATTTGCAAAATAGTATTTTATACTTTCTTTTTTATGCTGGAAGCAGTATCTGCTCAAGATATTTCTTTAGACAAAAAAATTACAATAAATATAAATAACGAAAGTATTTTTGTTGTCTTAGATAAAATTGAAATCAAAGAGAATTGTTTTTTTTCTTATGATGCATCTATTATAAAAAACAAAGAAAAACTTTCTAAAAATTTTACAAATATTTCTTTGCGTTCTATTTTGAATGAATTGTTTAAAGAGTATACAGTAGATTATTATGTAAAAAAAAATGTAATCTATATTAAAAAGCGTTCCAAAAAATTAGAGATACGTGGTGAAATAGTGGATAGTAAGGGAAGTCCTGTTCCCTTTGCTTCTGTAATTTTAAAAAACATACGTTCTGGAACATCTTCTAATGAAAATGGACGTTTTGTATTCAAAAATCTTCAAAAAGGAATCTATAAAATTATAACGAGTACTGTCGGATTTAAAACTAACATCCGAACTATTGAAATATCAAAAGATGTTTATTTAAATATAGTTTTGATAGAAAAAATTGAAAGCCTAACAGATATTATTGTTTATAGCAAATCAGAATCTAAAAAACAAAGCGAAAAAGCGATTACAATTACTTCTTTAAATATCAAAGAATTGAAAGACCAAGCCATTGGTACTGAAGAAGTTTTGAAAACAGCAACAGGTGTTATTATTAGGCAAAATGGTGGTTTGGGTAGTAATACACAGATTAACTTGAATGGACTTACAGGGAATGCAGTACGTATTTATTTTGACGGAATTCCATTGCAAGTCTACGGAAATGGGATGCAACCCAACAATATTCCTGTAGATGCTTTAGAACGAATAGATGTTTATAAAGGTGTTATGCCATTAGATATTGGTACAGATGCTTTGGGCGGTGGTATTAATCTTATTCCTCTAAGACAAAGCAGAAATTATTTTAGAACTTCTTATTCCTTTGGTTCTTTTAATACGCACAGAGTTACTTTTAACGGATTAAAAAAAATTAATGATAAAATAGCAATATCGACCATTTCTTATTTTAATTATTCAGATAATAATTATAAAATGCGGAACATTCCTAATCTAATTGTTACAGAGAAACCCAATTTATTAAATCCAGATAAACCTTTTCAAGTTGCTACCGAAGAACGCATTAATACAAGACGTTTTCACGACCAACATATTTCAGGTTTTATAGAGGTAAAATTAAGTGTTACAGATTTGAAATGGGCGGATCGTTTAGACTATTCATCCTCCTATACTAAAAAAGAAGATGAAATTCAACACGGTAGCTTTATTACCAATACGGCCATAGGAGAAGTAACAACAGATGTTACTGCTTTTTCCCAACGGATTGATTATCGCAAAACATTTTTTGAGGATAAATTAAAGGTAAGATATTATGGCGTACTTTCTCATGCTTTAGATAAAGTAAACGATAGCTCAACAAATAAATACAATTGGAGAGGAGAAGTTCTAAATTTAAATAATGAAACGGGAGCTGAATTTGGGGCAGCTACTTTAAGAGAAAGAGAAAATTTAAGTACAGCACATCGATTTCGACTAAATTATAAATTAACAGAACATATAGATTTTAACCTCTCTGATTTTTATCGATATACTAAAATACAAGGAAAAGATCCTCTTGCAGAGCCTCAAATTATTAATAATGTACCAACCGATTTAAATACGATTCCTTCCTCTGTAAACCGAAATGTTTTTGGTGCAGGATTGGATGGTGATTTTTTTGAAGATACATTGAACACGATTATTTTTTACAAAAACTATTATTACAAAGCCGAAGCCATAGATATTTTTAGAATAGGCGGAACAATAGTACCAATTAGTGAAACACAAAATATCACCAATGGGTATGGTTTTGCATTAAAATATCAAATAAACCGTAACTTTTTTATTAGAACAAGTTTTGAACAAGCCATACGCATTCCAACGGAGACAGAAATTTTTGGCAATCTTTCAACAATCCTACCAAACTTTCAACTTGAACCCGAGGAAAGTTTAAATTGGAATATAGGTGCACAGTTTGAAAAACGATTTAAAAACAACAAATTATTTTCTGTAAATATAAATGGGTTTGTCAGAGATCAGAAAAATCTTATTCGCGCACAACAGGTTAGTATAGATAGAGTTCAATTTAAAAATGAAGCGCTAGTAAACGGCAAAGGAGTCGAATTGACTCTTAAAATTATTCCACTAAAAAATTTAGCACTCAAAGGAAATTTCACCTACCAAAGTAATGAGATTGTTTCTAATGACGATGGTCCTACAGGTATTCAAGTTCCTAACACTCCACTAAATTTCTATAATATCAGTGCCAATTATAACATAGAAAATCTTTTAAAATCAGAAAATGACTTACAACTTTTTTGGACCTATTTCTTTACAGATAAATTCAGTATTAATGAAGTCACTAATTTAGATACTGCAAATACCGATTTTATTATCCCTGTGCAAAACGTTCACAATGCTGGAGCAACCTATAGCATTAAAAACAAAGGATTAGCATTCTCCTTTAACCTACAAAACGTATTTAACGCTCATGTTTTTGACAATTTTAGAATACCAAGACCAGGCATCAATTATGCTTTTAAAATAAATTATTCACTATAAATTAATAACAATTAAATTAAAATTATGATACGTAAAATTAAAATGAATTCCAAATTTGCTCTAGTCAACATGTTAATGCTACTTCTAATTCTTACATCTTGCTCAAAAGAGGATCCAGTACCTGAAGTAACCGAAGAACCTGAAGTAATTGAAGAACCTCAAAATAAAACAACTGGTTTTATATCTATAGTGGGTACTAGTTCTGGTACAGTAGCGACCTATTTTGAAGAACTCCCTACAGGTACAGTAGATGTATCACTAGGTAAAGATTTTAAGGAGTTTTTTCCGCTAGATATATACGACCATACTTTTTTTACGCGTCGTACAGACGGGGCACCAGGTATTGCCAAAATGGTTGTAAATGCTGATGGAGAAATTGTAGAAGAAGGTTTTATAGCTACCGTGGAATCTATATCTAGATTGGCTATTAAAGATTCTGAAAAAGGTATTTTTAAAAGTACCGTAAACGAAAATAGTCTTTCTGTGTTCAATCCAACAACTTTAGAAATTACTGGGGCTATTGATGTGAGTGCAGGTTTTAACCCTACTGGAAATCCTCCTAGTTATAATGGGTTTATATTCCGAGGAGATGATGTTTTTTCACCCATGCGTTTTTCTGGTCCGAACTCTGGGTTTGTAAATGATTATGTGCTACACCAAGTTAATTTAGCTACAAATACATTTGTAGGAGATACAAAAAGAGAAGGAAACGGAAATGGTACAATTAGACATGGTATTAATTTTGGACAAAGTTCACTTGATAGTGCTGGCGACTTGTTTATGCCTGATGAAGGCAACTACGAACTTGCTGGAATAAATGCCCGCGTAAATAAAATACCTGCTGGAAGTAATAAAATTGACCCTACATATATTTTTGCGCCATCTGTAGTGTTAAACCCTCAAAATATTGCCTTACCTATTTTTAGTAGTTTTAAAGTTTTAGAAAATGGTAAAGCAGTAGCTATTGTTAACAAAGATATACCGCAAGCAGCACTCGCTATTTTTATAGCTGCTGGTGGTAACGTAGCGAATTTAACACCTGTACAACTTCAACAAATATCTGCCATTCTTTTTACAACAGAAACAGCGGTATGGTGTGAGTTGGATTTAAATGCAAAAACGGTAACACCAATAGCAGGTATTCCGAATATGGGTGCATTTGCACGTGGTACTATCTTTGAACATAATGGCGATATGTATCTTCCTGTTAGAACAACTTTAGAAGAGGCCTATTAT
>CEWR01068028.1_pt1 | contig 43804 bp, 43 predicted proteins | sample 356321 | NCBI WGS metagenome assembly CEWR01 (sample SAMEA2621551, study PRJEB7988) | marine metagenome | biome: marine biome (ENVO:00000447); feature: mesopelagic zone (ENVO:00000213); material: "saline water (ENVO:00002010), including plankton (ENVO:xxxxxxxx)" | depth 790 m
TCTTGGTAAGCCGTTACCTTACCAACTAACTAATAGAACGCATAGTCATCTTGTACCCATAAATGTTTAATTATAAACCGATGCCGGTAAACAATACTATGAGGTATTAATCCAAATTTCTCTGGGCTATCCCTCTGTACAAGGTAGATTCTATACGCGTTACGCACCCGTGCGCCGGTCGTCAGCATTTAGCAAGCTAAACCTGTTACCCCTCGACTTGCATGTGTTAAGCCTGCCGCTAGCGTTCATCCTGAGCCAGGATCAAACTCTTCATCGTTATTTTTTTTAGTCACCTAAGTGACTTATTATATACGATACTAGCTTATTCATTAGAATTCGTATTCTGTAAACAGAACACGTCATTTATTCTTTAATTTTACGCTGTCAATTTCAATATTTTCAATGAACTTTAATTCCGAAGAATTATTTGTTTCTCTTTTGCTAAAACAATTATATCGCTTAGCGGATGCAAATCTAAAACCTTTTTTCTTTACAACCAAAATAAATTTTAGTTATTTTTTTTAAAAAATTTTATTACCATTATTTCCTTTAGAACTCTTTGCCTTAGCAGACATTTCTGTGTGCCTTAGCGGTCGCAAAACTACAACCTCTTTTTAGTTTGACAATGACTTTTTTTAATCTTTTTTGAACTATTTTTTTAATGCATGGTTTTTAAGGGGTTATGGAGAGAGAATCTTTGTGAAGAAGGTCGTGATGAAGGAGAGCGAACTGTCCGCTGAGAAAAAGAAAAAAACAGTGGCTGAATTTAACTTAATTAAGGGGTTGCTCATCGCAATACTTTCAGGAATTTTGAGCTCGTTTTTCAATTTCGGAATTGAAGCAGGAAAGCCTTTAGCAGATGCCGCTGTAGTCGCTGGATACAATCCACTCTATCAAAACAATGTAACTTTTGTGGTAATTCTTTGGGGTGGAATAACAACGAATTTAATTTGGACCACTATTTTAAGTGTTCGAAATAAATCTTATACCAATTTTACAAACAAGTCCACTCCTATTTTAAAGAATATTATGTTCTCTGCATTATCAGGTGGTATTTGGTATTTACGATTCTTTTTTTACGGCATGGGAGAAAGTAAGTTGGGAAATGGTGCCAGCTCGTGGATCCTCCACATGTCGACTATTATATTAACTGCCAACATCTGGGGAATCTACAAAAAAGAATGGAATGGTGTTGCTATGAAAACAAAAAAGACCATCGCGGCAGGAATTGTGGTTATCTTATTTTCTGTAGTGCCTGTAGGAATTGGGAACTCTTTATAAGCTGGTCTTGGTTATTGTGTAATTGTTAAATTCTAAAAAAAATATAACTATTGAACTAGCCTAACTTTGGTCTTCCTCTTTCAACTGCGCTACAGTGAACACGTTTGGTCGTGAAGTCATGCAAGTCTCAACTTTCTAATTTCTACATTCTCCCTCTTCTCTCTTACGCTTATTGCCTATTTAAAAAAAGGGTGATTTTAAATTAGCCAAAAATTTCAATCGATTTTTTTGACTTTCAACTCGAGACTTGCGCCTTTCGACTCTCCTTAATACCAGCGTTTTTTCTTCTTTTTAGAAGCTTCAGACTTACGTCCTGGACGGTGTTTGCTACCTTGTTTCTTATGCACCTCTGGTTTTGCTTTCGGATCTAAAGGATATGGATGATCTTCCTCTACCGTAATATGTGTATTGATTAATTTTTGAATACTCGCTAAATACACTTTTTCATCAGCAGAACATAAAGAATAGGATGTTCCCATCTCTCCTGCCCTACCTGTTCTTCCAATTCTATGAACATAGGTCTCTGGAACATTTGGCAAATCAAAGTTCACCACTGAATCCAAATTCTTCACATCAATTCCTCTGGCCGCAACATCTGTTGCTATTAAAATATTAATTTCTCCCTTTTTAAACTTACTCATCGCATCTTGACGCTCTGATTGTGGCTTATCTCCATGAATAGTATCTACTTTGTAACCATTCTTTATCAAACTCTGCTCAAGCTTATCTACACCGTATTTAGTTCTACGGAATATAATGATATTTCCCTTTATGGTATTTCTCAATAAATAAAGACATAACTCTATTTTTTGCGCCTTAGGGGTATAAAACAGCACTTGACTTACCGTTTTAACAACAGAAGAAGTTGGTGTAATTTCTACTTTTACAGGGTCTTTCAATATTGTATTTGCTAACTGTACTACTTTATGTGGCATCGTTGCAGAAAACAATAATATCTGCTTTTCACCTGTACATAAACGTTCAATTTTCTTGACATCATCGATGAACCCCATATCTAACATTAAATCGGCCTCATCTAAAACCAACGTTTCAACAAAACTTAGATTTACCAATTCTTGCTTATGTAGATCTAATAAGCGCCCTGGTGTTGCGATTAAGATATCAACTCCATCGGCTAACATCTTTATCTGAGGGTCGATAGAAATTCCACCAAAAACCACAGCTGTTCTTAAGATGGTATTCTCAGCGTATATTTTAAAGTTTTCTTCGATTTGCACAGCCAACTCGCGAGTTGGGCTCACAACCAAAGCTCTCACTTTTCTTCCTTTCTTTGAGGGATCTTGTTTATCAAATAGCTGTTGTAATATAGGTAGAGCAAAAGCAGCTGTTTTTCCTGTACCTGTTTGAGCAGATGTTATTACATCTTTTCCTGCTAGTACTAGAGGAATCGTTTTCTCCTGAACCAATGTTGGCACGTCATATCCTTTCTGAATCAGCGTTTTAACAAGTGGTTTATTTAATTTTAAATCTTTAAATTCCATTTACAATAATTGTTTTAGCAAAAGTAATTATGCTTCTTCTTCATAAGCCTTCATCTCGTCGTCATAAAACTTAGAGGCATCTTCAATATATTCAGCAACAAGAATAGCTAACTCTTCTTCATCACTTCCGATAAGATCATCCCACATTTCAATTTCATCATCTTTTAAATTGATAATAAAACGAGGGAATTCTGTATGAATGACAAAAATATCTCCTTCTTGTGCATTTGTATTGTCTCCTAATAAAAACTTTGGTAATTCCATTTTATAATTTTATTTATATTTACGAAGTAACCCTCTAATAAAACCGAGGCTACTATTGATTTTCCTTTATTAATCTATTTGAAAGTTTCGTGAAGCGAAGATACAACATAATCGCAGAGATTGTTAATGAGACCAGCATTCCGATCCAAACTCCTAAAGCTCCTAAACTAGTTTTCAATCCAAGGTAATAACTTATAGGCAGACCTATAATCCAAAAAGCAATAAATGTTATCCACATAGGAACTTGCACATCTTGCAAACCTCTTAAGGCACCTAAAAAAACTACTTGAATACCATCCGAAATCTGAAACAAACCAGCAATAATCAACAAAGAAGCTGCTGCTTCTATCACTTCCATATCATCTATATACAGCATTGGCAATACATCTTTCAATATTATAAAGCCAGCGGCTAAAAAAACATCAATAATAAACATCAGTAATAAAACGGACATTGCAATCCTCTTTAATGAAACAAAATCCTTGAGACCTTTTTGATTCCCAACACGAATAGTAGCTGTGACACTCAAACCTACAGCAATCATATATGTCATTGTAGCTAAGTTTAAACTTATTTGATTTGCTGCTTGCGCGGTGGTACCAATCATACCGGTCAACAATATCCCTCCAGCAAACATTCCTACTTCAAAAAACATTTGCAAAGCACTAGGATATCCTACATTGAAAACTTTTATAACAAAACGTTTTTTAAAGTTTGAAAACCTTATTCGGTCTACAAAAACAGCAAATACATCTTTTGTATGTACTATATACATGATAAAAGCAAGCATCAAGACTCGAGATATTAATGTCCCTAATCCAGCACCTATTAATTCCATCTTAGGAAAACCAAACTTTCCATAAATCAACAAATAATTCAATATCACATTGATAACGTTCGCCAAAATAGCGGCTCTCATTGGATACTTCGTCTGAGACATCCCATCTGAAAACTGTTTATATGCCTGAAAAATAAGCATGGGAATCATAGAATATATAATGATATCAAAATAAGGAGAAGCATATTCCACAACCTCCGCTGGCTGATCCATTTTATACATTAGTGGTTTCATCAAAAACAAGACTACACATAACACTAACGATAAAATAAGAGACATTAAGATTCCATGCTGAAAATAACTCTTCCCTCTTGAAACATTATTAGATGTATGTGCTTCTGCAATTAAAGGAGTAATTGCAAACGTAAACCCAATTCCAATACTAAACGCAATAAATGCGAGACTATTGGCAAGAGAAACCGCAGCCAAAGCAGCAGGTCCCAATTCTCCAACCATTATACTATCTGCGAACCCTACCAATACATGCCCTAACTGGCCAAGCATTACTGGATATGCCAATTGCATATTTTTCTTGAATTCGGAAGTGTACTGAGAAAGATTCAATTTAATTATGAGTTTTAATGTGTCTTGTTTTTTTGCAAAGGTACTCCCATTTATATAGCAAAAAAATGATTGCCATTTTTTATTAAACAACAGAAGATGCCGAAAACGAAAAAAGATCTACATCTCTAAAACAGTATATAACAACCCTAGAGGTTTTAACTCTTTTAAAAGTGTAGGAATTAAATTTTCTCCATACTCTATATAAAACTCTGCGAAATTAACATTACGTTCTTGCAAACCGTTTCTAGGAAACAATTCATCTTGTAATATTCTAATTCTATTTACAACATCGACGTGTTTTTTCTTTTCTGCTTTTAACAAACGCTTTTCAAGGTTTAATAATCCTTTTAATTGTTTTTTTTCTTGTGCTTCTAGAGCTCCACTAAAAGAGACATCTGTTTGTGCAACCAAAGGTTTTAGTTCGTCGAAAAGTTCTCGGAGTTTGTTTTTTTGAAATTCAAAATCTAGAGGCAACTCGGAGCATTCCTTTATTTTTATATCAAAAAGTACTTGTTGTTTTAAAAACAATTCCTGGTAGGACAAATTCAATCTACCTAATTTGGCTCCTTGTTTTTCTGAAGCCAACAATACAGAGTTTCTTAACAACAGAACAGGAAACACAATATTAGACTTAGCAAATAAATTTTTAAGCTGAAACCAATAAGCCAACTCTCCGCCTCCACCAATATAGCAAAGATTTGGAAGTACTACTTCTTGAAACAAAGGTCTCATGATTACATTTGGACTAAATTTTTCTGGAGATTTTTTCAACTCATCCAATATTTCATCTTTTGTAAACTCAATTGCAGTATTGTTCACCTTATACGTGTCATTCTCAAAAATAATTCTTTCGCGAAGTTCATCTTCAATATAAAAAAGGTTAATCTCTCTAGGATTGACTTGAACGTTATAATTCTCCTCTAAAAACGAATTGGCATTCGCTATTGACTGATGTGCATATTTATCTACTAGTTCCTTTTCCACAAAGGGAGAAAATTGCTTTTTTAAATCTACATCATCACCATCTACAATTACCAAACCGTATACTCCGAAAAGCTCATTTACCAAAAACCTTGTCGCTTCAGCAAGTGTATTGTGCTCTAGATATGCCTTTTTAAAAAGCTGTTTTAAATAATTTGCATTTTTATTATCACCTATGGTATTTGAAAACTCTTCAAGCACTGTTTCGAATCCTGAAGTCAATTTTCGACCAACAGGCCCAGAACTATCTACCTTCCAAATTATTTTTTTATCACCTACAAAAAAATGATTGATCTCTTCAAAATCATGATCTTCTGTGGCCATCCAATAAACGGGAACAAATTGATTTTCAGGAAATTTATGTTTTAACTCCTTTGCTAAATTGATAGCGCTAGCAATTTTATATAAAAAATACAATGGTCCCGTAAAAACATTTAACTGATGGCCTGTAACAGTGGTGAAAGTATTATCACCAACCAGAGAGTTGATATTATTTTTAGTTTTTTCCGTTATCTTAGTAGACACATATTGCTTTTGCAGACTAGAAACCAACACTTCTCTATTCTTATTAGAAAACTGCTTTTCTTTTAAAGAAATCTGTTTTTCAAAACCTTTGAGATCGGGATAATTATTGTACAATTTATCAACAGATTCTTTCCTGCCAACATAATCACAAATTAATTTTGAAAAGTATCCAGTTTTTTCAAAAGAGATATTGGTATTACTCATATATGTTTTTTCTAAAAATATCTTTAGTCCGTCGGTGTTTCAATAAAAAGCTAACATCTAAGTTGCTAAATTAACCAATCTATTTGAATAGAAATACTGTTCATTCAGTAAATCTCGTAACGATAAAAAAGAGGTGGTATAAGATACTATTGAAGAAATAAGAACTGAGGTCTATAATAAAAACGCACTTAACACAGAAGTACCAACTTGAAAATTGATCGAATAATTTGTAAATGATATAGATACCCATAACTAGCTCAGTACATCTATTTAGCTAACAAGTCACAATACCAGAAACTAGAATCCCAGCTTTGTTGGGATTTCTTTTCCTTATAACAATCTTCGTTTTTATCTTCAGTAAAATTAGAACAATCATCTTCTGAATCTTCTGAGTTTGCAGTATATGTTTTCAATACTTTTTCTCCTATTTTAAAAGCAACAGGTTTATTGAATATTGGCCCGTCAAACACAAAAGTGTGAAACTCTCCATTTTCGCCACAAACATCAACACCTTGGGGCAAGTCATCAATGAAATTTTTATCAATAATTCTTCCAACAAAACTTTCGTCAAGTAGTTTGGCATTTACACAAACGGTAATCGCTTTAAAACCTAAATCTAAAAACTCTTGCAAAAGTGTTTTTGTCTCCTTTTTCCAAAGAGGATATACTCCTTCTAAACCAACCTCAACTAATTTAGTGTTACGATACGCTTTTAAATCCTCAAGAAAGATATCCCCAAAAACAGCATGCTCATATTTCTCTTCCAAAATATTCTGCATTGCTTCCTTCATAATTTCATCATACAAAGACATGGTTACATCACCAGGGAAATAAATTTTCTGCAAAGGAAGTCCAATATTTTTAACCTGTTCATCTAGCAGTTCCTCACGCAGTCCGTGCATAGACACTCTTCCAAACTCTGCATTGACATTTGTCAACAACGTTCCTATTTCAAATTCTTTGGCTTGCATTATTTTATACAATGCCAATGCCGAATCTTTTCCTGTACTCCAGTTAAAATAAGCTTTTTTCATTATTTAGAATTTAGCCTTTTGCGATTGACTTTTAGTTCTTTTTGTTTTCATTAATAGCGAAAGGCTAACATTCTAAAGCTAGACAGGTTCTCCATATAAATCAAAATCACCTGCTTCGGTAACTTTAATATTTACAAACTGACCCACTTGCACATAATGTTTAGTAGCATCAACCATTACTTCATTATCAACATCTGGAGAATCAAATTCTGTACGACCAATAAAGTAGTCTCCATCTTTTTTATCAAACAGACATTTAAATGTTTTCCCTACTTTTTCTTGATTCAACTCAAAAGAAATCTGAGCTTGAATTTCCATAATTTCACCAACACGAGCTTCTTTTACATCTTCAGGAACATCGTCATTTAAAGTCCCTGCATGTGTATTTTCTTCATGTGAATATGCAAAAGCTCCCAAACGATCAAAACGAGAATCAATAACCCATTGTTTTAATTCTTCAAAAATCTCTTCTGTTTCGCCAGGATACCCAACAATCAAAGTTGTTCTGACAGCCATTAATGGAACTTCTTTGCGAAACTCATTTATCAAGTTTATCGTCTTTTCACGAGTAGTACCTCTACGCATAGATTTTAAAAGCTCCGTATTGATATGCTGCAAAGGAATATCAAGATAATTACAAACTTTTGGTTCGTTGCGCATCACCTCCAAAACATCTAACGGGAAACCCGCTGGAAAAGCATAGTGCAAACGAATCCACTCAATTCCATCTACCTCAGCCAAAGCTTTCAGTAGTTTTGCCAATTCTCTTTTCTTATAAATATCCAACCCGTAGTAGGTTAAATCTTGCGCAATCAAAATCAATTCTTTGATTCCTTTTTCTGCTAATTTTGTCGTTTCAATCACCAACTCTTCAATAGGTGTTGATTTGTGTTTTCCACGCATAATAGGAATCGCACAAAAAGAACAAGGTCTATCACATCCCTCAGCAATTTTCAAATATGCATAATGTTTTGGAGTTGTAGTCAAACGTTCTCCAATCAACTCATGCTTATAATCTGCTCCTAAAACTTTTAATAAGTTTGGTAGATCGTGTGTTCCAAAATATTCATCAACATCTGGAATTTCTTTTTCCAAATCTGGCTTGTAACGTTCACTCAAACACCCCGAAACAAAAACTCTATCTACTAATCCTTGTGCTTTTTTCTCAGCATAATGTAAAATAGTATTGATAGATTCTTCTTTTGCCTTACCAATAAATCCACAGGTATTGATTACAACAATATTTCCTTCGTCATTTTCATCTTCATGAACAACGTCTTTATTGTTTGCTTTCAACTGCCCCATTAAGACCTCAGAATCATATAAGTTCTTAGAACATCCTAATGTTACAACATTGATTTTATTTTGCTTGCTTGATTTTGTTCTCATTTTTGTAATGGGTATTTAGTAATTGGCAGTTGGCAGTTGGACTCTTTGAATTTAGATACGTTTTCTATTTAAAGAATGAATCTACAAACTCTACTTTATTAAATACTTGAAGGTCATCAATACCTTCACCTACTCCTATATATTTTACGGGGATTTGAAATTGATCGGAAATACCAATTACAACTCCACCTTTTGCTGTACCGTCTAATTTTGTTACCGCTAAAGATGTTACCTCTGTAGCTAATGTAAATTGTTTTGCTTGCTCAAAAGCATTTTGCCCTGTAGAACCATCTAAAACCAACAACACATCATGAGGGGCTTCTGCAACAACTTTTTGCATCACCATTTTAATTTTCGTCAATTCATTCATTAAGTTCACTTTATTGTGCAAACGTCCTGCGGTATCTATAATAACAACATCTGCGTTTTGAGCGACTGCCGATTTTAAAGTATCAAATGCTACAGAAGCTGGATCTGAACCCATCTCTTGACGAACCATTGGAATACCTACTCTATCTGCCCATACCTGCAATTGGTCAATTGCTGCTGCTCTGAAAGTATCCGCTGCTCCTAAAACTACTTTATGTCCCTGTTTTTTGAATTGAGATGCTAGTTTTCCAATCGTTGTTGTTTTCCCAACACCGTTTACACCAACAACCATAATGACATAAGGTTTCTTGTCTACAGGAATGTTAAACTCAGTATCGTTCCCTAAATTAGTTTCAGACAACAATCCTGCAATTTCATCTCTAAGAATTTGATTTAAAGCATCGGTACCAACATATTTATCTTTGGCAACACGTGCTTCAATTCTGTCGATCACTTTCAAAGTAGTTTCTACACCAACATCTGAAGAAATAAGTACCTCTTCTAAATTATCTAACACAGATGCATCTACGGTAGATTTACCAGCAACTGCAACTGTCAGTTTTTCAAAAAAACTAGATTTTGTTTTCTCTAATCCTTTGTCTAAAGTTTCTTTTTTTTCTTTTGAAAAAATCTTTTTAAAAAAGCTCATAATATATTTTTATTGAAAATAAAATCCTAAAATGAATCGTAATTTCAAAATTAAGGATAAATCTTAAATAAGAAAAGCTACTTTCAATAAATTGAAAGTAGCTCTAAATGTTTTCTTTAAGAAGCAAATTACTTTTTAGCTAAAAAGTCATTTACTTTAGAAGGATCCATAATTGCTTCAACGAATGTATATGCTCCAGTTTTAGGAGATTTCACCATTTTGATAGCCTTAGACAATCTTTTTGAACCTGTCTGTAACGTTGCTACTGATTTCTTTGCCATGTCTTAATTATTTAATTTCTTTATGAACAGTCATCTTCTTTAAGATTGGGTTGAATTTCTTCAATTCCACTCTATCAGGAGTATTTTTTTTATTCTTAGTTGTAATGTATCTAGAAGTACCTGGTTGCCCTGTCGCTTTATGCTCAGTACATTCTAATATTACCTGAATTCTATTTCCTCTTTTTGCCATCTTTATATATATTTATAAGAAAAAAAATTTATTTGATAAATCCTTTTACTCTAGCTTCTTTTAATACTGCAGATATTCCGTTTTTGTTGATGTTTTTCAACGCTGAAGTAGATAATTTGAACTTTACCCATTTATCTTCTTCTGGAATATAAAAACGCTTTGATATTAAGTTAGCGCCAAATTTTCTTTTTGTTCTATTCAATGCATGAGAAACATTGTTTCCTACCATTGCTTTTTTACCTGTAAGTTCACAAACTCTAGACATCTTTAAAACTCTTTTTATTGTTATTTCTAAACGAGGTGCAAATTAACGATTATTTATAACTACAACCAAACTATTTTTAATAGTTTTTTATAATTTCTTTCCTCAATAGCTCTAAAGCTTTGTTCGAACTCCTAAGAATGACCTTTTCTCTAGGTTTTCCGAAGTTAAATTCTTCCGAAACAACCCTTTTAGGTGTCGCAATCGCAATACAAACAACCCCTAAAGATTTATCTGTATTATCTTTAGTTGGACCAGCATTTCCTGTGGTAGCAATAGCATAATCTGTATTCATTTTTTTCTGAATCCCTAAAGCCATTGCTTCTGCTACTTCAATACTCACAACTGTATTTTTTTCAATCAATTCCTTAGAAACAGATAACTCTTTCGTTTTAATTTCTTCAGAGTAGGCAATCAGTCCTCCTTTAAAAAAATTAGAGGCTCCAGGCTTCTCTGTCAACAAACTCGCAAGCATTCCTCCTGTGCAACTCTCTGCCACCGATAGTGTTTTTTTTTCATTTTGAAAGAACTCTGCAATTACCTCAACAATACTATGATCGTCTTCATAACCCAGAATTAAATCACCTATTATTTCTTTTAAAGAAACAATTTGATTCTCTATGCTATCTACCAATTCTTTTTTATCAAATCCTTTTCCTGACAAACGCAATTTCACTTTCCCTGGTGATGGTAAATAAGCCAATCCTATTTCCTCAGGAAGGTTATTTTCCCAATCTTCAATTTTTTCAGCCAAACCACTCTCTCCTATTCCGTAAGTAATAATTGTCTTGTGTTGAATAAATGGAAGGGTAAATTTTTCACTTAAAAAAGGCAATACCTTATTTGTCATCAATTCTTTCATCTCAAAAGGAACACCAGGCATGCTTACAAAAACAGTAGCATCTAACTCAAACAACATTCCTGGAGCAGTTCCTAATGCATTATGCAAAACGGTACACTTTGAAGGAACCAAACCTTGCAAACGATTCAATTCTGAAAATGGAATATTTCTTTTAGAAAACATACTCTTAACATGTTCAACAACAGCAGCATCAAGCACCAGTTCATCATCAAAATATTTTGCTAAAGTATGTTTTGTAATGTCGTCTTTTGTTGGTCCTAAACCTCCAGTAACCAAAACAACATCAGCCCTTTCTTCAGCATCTTTAAATGCTTTTAAGATATGTGCTTGGTCATCCTGAATGGATGTTATTTGATACACTGACATTCCAATCTTATTGAGTTCGGTAGCCATCCATTGCGAATTTGTATCTACAATTTGTCCGATGAGAATTTCATCTCCTATAGTAATAATTTCTACTTTCAAAATATATCCATTTTTATACGAGAACAAAAGTAATGAAGTCTGTCTGAAAACCTTTTCAATCAATCGCTTATTTGTATTACTTTTGACTAAATGGCTCTAAATCCAAATTTCGACACTATTCTTCTCATAAAAAGAACAACTTCTATCTTTTTTTTACTTGGAATATTTATGTCTATTGATTTATGGGGAGTCGAGAGAACATTTCCAATACTCCCAGTCTTTACTTTTTTAAAAACAGGTGCCATTTTAGCTAATAAAGTTGCATTTAGCATTCTCATAAGTTCATTGATTTCTATTATTCTATTCGAAAGAAAAGCTTCACTTTATCTTCTTTTTTCATCTCTCTTGTACTTACTGATAGAAGATCAAATAAGATGGCAACCATGGGTTTATATATACATAGTTATATTACTTCCTTTTTTTTGAACACAAGCAAGAAAGAGAAACTCATTTTTTTAAGAATCTTATTTATTGGAATTTAAATATGGAGTGGAATTCATAAACTCAATCCATATTTCAATGACTTAATCGTAGAAAGTTTTGCAATCGACCTTTTCCGAATCCGTAATCTGGAATTTATTTCTGGTCTCAAGAGTATTGGCTACTTAATTCCACTTCTTGAAATCACATGCGGAGTTCTATTGTACTTTAGTGCTACTCGAAAAATAGCTGTACTTACTATCTGCTCTATGCATCTGTTCATTTTACTCTATCTAAGCCCATTCGTAATGAATGGGAATTATATTATATTTCCTTGGAACATACTTATGATGATAGCCGTGTTTTTTCTCTTTCATAGGAATACAGATAAAATAGAATTTTCATATTCCACCTGGAAAAAAGACAAAATATTAAATTCTATTTTAGTCTTTCTCCTAATTGTTCCAAGTTTAAATTTTGTTGGGCTATGGGACTCTTATGCTTCCTTTTCGCTCTACTCAGGAGATGCTTCAAATTTTTACATGTTAAGCAAACAGAGTATCCCTTATTTAAAAGAGCACGAGACCCTTGAAGAACATTTACAGGAAGGTGTAATTATTGACCTTGAAAAATGGTCTTTATATGAATTAAATGTCCCTATTCTCCTGAAAAAAGAACTCTTAATCAACTCGCAAAACAGCTTAGTGAACCTCAACTTGGATATCGTTTTCTTGAAACAAAAACACCTCTTTGAGAAAGAAAAATATTAGACACCTATTCTCTAAAAAAAGAACGAGAAGAAAAGACATGGATTAGAGAATTATCCCCGGTGATTTTCAAAGATTCTGTCACCATAACTGGTATTAGAAAATTCTAAACATCTTATTCTCCCAAAGACTTCAACAAACTACTTAACAAGTTATCCGTTATTTTATTTGGAGCTTTTTTCTTATTTGAGACCAAAGACAAAGCACGAAAATTTATTTCTTTTAATTTGGCTGTTTTCAGCAAACCTTCTTCTAAAAAAGGCTTTCCATTCGTTTCCAATGTAATTGTCATTCCAGACCCATTACTCAATTGATTTACGATCTCAATCACAAAATACAAAAAGTAGGTGAAACTAGAGAAAAGCAAAAAATTTCATTTCTTTCAAATGTTAAATTTTTGTTAACACAGTACTATGTTAAACAAAGTACTATGTTCTTGTTGTATGTTTGCAGTATACAATTTTAAAAACCTACACTATGTATTTACAAAAAACACTTTCTATTTTACTTGTGATCTTAACTTTAAATGTTTTTGCACAGGACAACAAAAATTTTAATCAACAAAAAATCACAAATACACCTAACGAGTTATTTGAATCGGCCATGAATTCCTTCTATGGAGATCTTGTTCCTCAAGACATCCCCAAGGCAATAGACCTATTTAAACAAGCAGCCGAAAAGGGACATCTTACAGCACAATTAAACTTAACAAAAATCTATTATCGAGGATACAAAGTGTATAAAGGATATCATGTGAGAAAAAATTCCAAAAAAGCATTTTACTGGGCTACCATAGCGGCAAACCAAAATAATCCTGAAGCACAATGTTATTTAGGCGAAATGTATTTAAAAGGAAAGGGAACTAGAAAAGATATCAAAACCGGAGTTACGTGGATTCTTAAAGCTAAAAATCAAGGAAGTGTCACGGCTTCTAGCAAATGGAATCACATAAATTTATCAGAGGTCAATTCCTAAACAAACAATTATAAACTAAGCATACTACAAGCACTTGGTTAACTCCTCGAGAGATATTGCTCTCAAAAACTCCTGAATCACTTTTAGGAGTTTTTATTTTATTTTTATTTCAAAGTTTTTCGTTCCGGAGAGTTCTCCAACGAGCATATCATTTTTTGTAACTTCACCAACACCTGCAGGTGTTCCCGTGAAAATGACATCTCCCTTTTTCAGAGTAAGATATTGAGAAACATATTCAATCAACTCATCTATCTTCCACAACATAGCATTGGTATTTCCTTCTTGAACAAGCTCTTGGTTTTTCTTCAACGAAAAAGAAAGATTCTGTAAATCTCCTAAAGTTTCCTTTGGTACAAATTCACCAATAGCAGCACTCCCATCAAATGCTTTTGCTTTTTCCCACGGCAATCCTTTCTCTTTACAAATACGTTGTACATCTCTAGCGGTAAAATCGATTCCCAGACCTATTTCGTCATAGTATTTGTGAGCGAACTTTGCACTGATATGCTTCCCTACTTTATTTATTTTCACCAACACCTCAACTTCATAATGAACTTCATCCGTGAAAGACGGAATAAAAAAGGGCATTTTTTTAGGCAAAATTGCAGAATCCGGTTTTAAAAAGAAAACAGGTTCCTCAGATCTCTCATTACCTAATTCTTCAATATGTTTTGCGTAATTACGGCCAATACAAATTATCTTCATTTTTTTCTCCTAAAATTACTCTCCTGTTTCAGGAAAAACAATTGCCTTATTCCCTTCAACAATAATTTGATTGTTCAAATGACATCTTACAGCTTTCGCCAATACCATTGTTTCAATGTCAGCTCCAATACTCTTTAAAGAAGCCGGAGTGCTTTCATGTGTAACCCTTTCAACTCCTTGCTCTATAATTGGTCCTTCATCCAAATCTTCAGTAGCATAATGCGCTGTAGCTCCAATCAGCTTTACTCCTCTTTCATAAGCCCTTTTATAAGGATTTGCACCTTGAAAAGCTGGCAAGAAAGAGTGATGAATATTGATGATTTTACTTGGATAATACTTGATAAAGTCCGTTGTTAAAATTTGCATATAACGCGCCATCACAATCAAATCTATTTCATTGCTATCAAACAACTCTATCAAGTCTGTTTCTTGCTCTTTTCTGGTTTCTTTTGTCACGGGTAAGTAATGAAATGGAATTCCGAACATATCAGCAATAGGACGTAACTTTTCATGATTACTCACTACCATTTTTACCTCGCAAAAAAGTTTATTCTCTTTATTTCTATGCAACAAATCATATAAATTATGACTTGTATGAGAAACCATAATCGCAACTTTTTGTTTTTTACGACCGTAATCTACACTCCAAGTTATTTGATACGCTTCTGCTAATCGTGCAAAACGCTCTTCCAACTGTTCTTTACTCAATATAACAGAGTCGTCCGAGACAACACGTAAACGCATAAAAAAGCGCTCTTCTACTTCGTTTGCATATTGCTGAGAACTGATAATATTGAATCCTTCTTGATAAAAAAAGTGTGTTAGTTTTGCTATAATTCCCTTTTGATCGGGACACTTAATTAAAAAAGTAACTATTTGTGGTTTCATGTCTAGATTATTGAATTGTGTAATTGTGTAATTGTGTAATTATTTTGACTAACTCTAAAATCTAAACAATATATTTTTTCTCAAAATTCGGTTTTCTTTTTTCCAAGAAAGCATTCCTACCTTCTTTTGCTTCGTCTGTCATATAAGCCAAGCGAGTTGCTTCTCCGGCAAAAACTTGCTGACCAACCATACCGTCATCGGTTAAATTCATTGCGAATTTTAACATTTTTATGGATGTAGGTGATTTTTCTAAAATTTCTTGAGCCCATTGATATGCAGTCTCTTCTAACTCTTCATGTGGGATTACAGCATTTACCATTCCCATTTCATATGCATCTTGCGCAGAATAATTTCTACCTAGAAAAAATATCTCTCTTGCTCTCTTTTGACCAACCATTTTTGCCAAATATGCCGAACCGTACCCTCCATCAAAACTTGTTACATCTGCATCTGTTTGTTTAAAGATCGCATGTTCTTTGCTCGCTAAAGTCAAATCACAGACTACATGTAAACTATGACCACCACCAACTGCCCATCCTGGAACAACAGCAATTACTACTTTAGGCATAAAACGAATCAATCTTTGCACTTCTAAGATATTTAATCTATGTGAGCCATCCTCTCCTACATAACCCTTATGCCCACGAGCAGTTTGATCTCCACCAGAGCAAAAAGAATATACGCCATCTTTTGTAGAAGGTCCTTCTGCGGACAATAAAACGACACCTATATCGTTATCTTCTTGAGCGTCATAAAAGGCATCATATAATTCTGAAGTAGTTCTCGGACGAAAAGCATTTCTAACATTAGGCCTGTTAAATGCAATTCTGGCAACATTTCCAGATTTTCGATATGTAATGTCTTTGTATTCGTCCCCCAAATGACTAGAAGGTTTTACTGACTCCCAAGTTGCTTGCACCATAATTCTATTTTAAGCGGTAAATATATAACTATTCAAAAAAATCTGAAAGTTTTCATTCAAAATAAAGAACGATTCAACAAAAATTACGATATTAAAGAGTTAATATTTCAAAAAAAATTGTAATTTGTGAGTCTTATACCCCAAAACATCAATTATGAAAAATTATTGTAGCCTTATTTTACTTATATTATTGTCTTTAAAAATCACTGGACAAGAGATTACAGAGATGGACATAGAATCGACATATTTAAATGAAATAAAAGTAATGCGTATTTTTATACCTAAAGGTTATATCGCATCTAAGAAGAAATTCCCATTAACACTTATATTAGATTCAGAGTTATTATTTGACTCTTATGTGGCTAGCGCAAAATTATTTTCGGAAAGCCATACGAATCCAGATCAAATTATTGTAGGTATCAAACAATTCAAGGGAATCAACAAAGAGAAAGATTATGGATATGATAACTTAAATAGTTTCCCTAGCAAAAACAGTATAAACACGATAGCCTTTATAAAAAAAGAATTAATTCCAACGTTAAAAAGACGGTATAAAGTTGCAAATTTCAAAACCATTATTGGAACTGACATTTCTGCAAATTTCCTGAATTATTTTCTTTTTGACGCAAAACCAGTTTTTGATGCATATGTCAGTATCAATCCTGAACTAGCACCTGATATGCCAATTCATATGCAAAATTATATAGAAAAAATCAAAAAAACCGACACCTATTATTATATGTCGCATAGTAATAGAACTATACAAAAAAACAAAAAACTAATTGATGCGAGCAACGCAGGTTTAGAGAATATTTCAAGTGTAAATTTTAATTACAAATACGAGAACCTAAAGAGCTCATCTCCAATTGTTAGTATCGCACAATCTCTTGCCAGCGCCCAGGAATTCATTTTCTCTATGTACTCTCCTATTTCCAATAAAGAATACGAGAACAATGTTTCTTTTCTATCTCCTGCTGCTGCCATACAATACTTATTGTATAAGTACGAAAACCTTGAATATACTTTTGGAGAAAAAATAAAAATCAGACAAGAAGATTTTATAAAGACAGAGCGTGTAATACTAGACAAAGAAAAAGGAGTATATTTAGAAGAATATGGTCAACTTGCATTGGAAACTTACCCGAGAGATCCTATAGGTAATTATTATATAGGACAGTATTTCGAGAAAAGAGAGGAATACCCTGAAGCATTATTAGCTTACAAAAAAGGATTCGCAAAAATTCCTCAAAGTTCTCCAAGGTCTTATGGATACTATATGAATATTAAACGTATTATTACGCTTCAAAAGCTAGAGAAAGAAAAAGAAAAGAATTCGATTAACGACTCTATAGCAGCTGAATAGAATATAAAAAAATCAATGATTGGCTTCTATAATCATATTAGCCGTTTTTTCTGATGCACCCGTACCTCCCAATTTACCCTCAAGTGCATCATATATTTTCAACATCTGTTTACGAGATTCACCCTCTAAAATTTTATTCAATTCTAACTTCAAATTCTTTTTATTAAAATCCTTTTGAATCAGTTCTGTCACCACTTCTTTATCCATAATTAAATTCACTAAAGAGATAAATTTTAAAGTGATAATTCTTTTGGCTATTTGATAAGAAATCGCGTTTCCTTTAAAACAAACAATTTGTGGCACCTTAAACAAGGCTGTTTCTAAAGTTGCCGTTCCGGAGGCAACCAAAGCTGCTGTTGAAACCGAAAGTAAATCGTATGTCTTGTTTGTTACAAAACTAACATTATCTGTTTTTATGAATGTCTTATAATAATCAAAATCTTGACTAGGAGCTCCAGCTATTACAAACTGATACTGTTTATACTCATCAACCAAAGAAAGCATAACAGATAACATTTTTGTTATTTCTTGCTTTCTACTTCCTGGCAACAATGCTATAATAGGTTTTCCGTTCAAGCTATTTTCTTTTCGGAAACTTGTCTCATCCATTAGCTCTCTATTTGCGATCGCATCGATTAAAGGATGCCCTACAAAATTGACATCAAAATCATATTTCTTGTAAAATTCTTTTTCAAACGGAAGTATCACATACATATTATCGATATCTCTCTTAATATCAATTACACGATTTGCCCTACTCGCCCATACTTGCGGTGAAATATAATAGTTTGTTTTAAATCCTTGTTCTTTTGCCCACTTTGCAATCCTTAAGTTAAATCCGGAGTAATCAATAAAAACAAGAACATCGGGTTGATATTGTGCTATATCTTTTTTACAAAACTTTACATTCCCAAGAACTGTAGTAAGATTCATAATAATCTCAACAAACCCCATAAAAGAAAGGTCTCTATAATGCTTAACCAGAGTACCACCTACTTCTTCCATCAAATCACCTCCCCAAAAACGAAATTCTGCATTTTTATCTTTTTTAAGCAACCCTTTCATTAAATTGGAAGCATGTAAATCTCCTGAAGCCTCTCCAGCAATAATATAATATTTCATACTATAAGAATTTTGAATATAGAGTAAATAAAGCAATGACAATAGTAGCCATTAAAACACCTTTAGCCCTTGCTTCTTGCTTTTTCTTCAAAAATATAAAAAACACAAATATATTAGCAACCGCGCCTAAAGTTATAATTTGCCCATATAGATCGCCATCTTGAACCATTTCGAAAGTAGTCACAAGGTCGTACTTAGAGAAAAGTTCCACATATAGGTAAACTCCTGAAAAAGTTGCAAATATTGCAACTATAAAACCAATACTAATTTCTTTTCGACTTCTTTTCATCTTACAAACTCCAAGTATTTAACGTTTGAATAAAATGATGTGCTGTCAAATCAAACTGAACAGGTACGACAGATACATAATTATTTCCCAAAGCAAATTCATCTGTATCTTCTCCGCCATCCAAATTTTCAAAAACACCCGTAAGCCAATAATAATTTTTCCCCATAGGATTTATTCGTTTATCAAATTTCTCATTCCAATTGGCACGAGCTTGTCTTGCTATTTTTATTCCTTTAAACGGAGTATCTGAAATTTTAGGAAAATTTACATTCAACACCACTCCATCAGGCAATCCATTGGTTAAAATTTTGTTAGAGATGTTTTTCACGTAACGCTCCAACCCATCAAAGTCTGCATCCCAGTCATAATCCAACAAAGAAAACCCAACAGATGGAACACCTTCAATTCCTGCTTCAATTGCGGCACTCATGGTCCCAGAATAAATAACATTGATAGACGAATTTGAACCATGATTGATCCCCGAGACACATAAATCTGGCTTTCTATTCAAAATCTCTTTGATTCCTATTTTAACGCAATCGGCAGGGGTTCCAGAACACTCGTACTCATGATCCTCTGGGTTGATCGTTTTTATTTTGTTTATATGCAAAGTAGCATCTAAAGTAATAGCATGCCCCTTTCCACTTTGTGGAGTGCTAGGAGCGACAACAACTACATCTCCTAATTCTTTCATTATATGAATTAATTTCCGAATTCCGGGTGCTGTAATACCATCATCATTCGTTACAAGTATCAAAGGTCTTTTCTCCATAAAACTTCTTTAGTAGACAAATTTACTACAATTTTAAACGATAGTTAATTGAATATTTAACATTTTCTAAACATTCATTAGATAAAGTGTTTTGTAAAATTGCATTGCAAGAAGATTTGTTTAAAACATCATACTACAAAAACACACTAAAACCACTATCTTTACAAAAAATGAGTGTACCTTAGTACTTGCGTTGAAATAAAATATCCCAAAAAAAAATCCTTTGAAAAAACAGATCTTAAGTCTTCATAAAAAAACACAGTTATTCATTGTTCTAACTACTCTTGCAGGATTATTAGTTGGATTTACTGTTGAATTAAACAACAGTCCCGACCCTAAAAAAGACAAAGTTCTTGTTGGTGTATTGCGTTACATCCTTAAAAACGGTCATTACGAGCCAAAAGAAATAAATGATGATTTTTCAGAAGCTGTCTACTCAAAATTTATCAATGAGATGGATCCAGTAAAAAGATACTTTACAAAAAAAGACATTGAAGAATTTTCTTTTTACAAATACAAAATTGACGATCAATTAAAAAGAGAAGACCTTTTTTTCTATACATTAGTAATGGAACGATTTTTTAAAAGACTCGAGGAATCTTCTGCCTATTATAAAGAAATTTTAAGTGAACCTTTTGATTTCGATAAAAAAGACTCTATCCAAGTTGATTATGAGAAGTTAGATTTTGCAAAAAGTCAAAACGAGTTGATTGATTCTTGGAGAAAACAGATGAAATTCAATTCCATTAACAAATTACAAATATTACTAGAAATCGAAGACGATAAGTTTACAGAAGACAGTACTTATGTTAAAAAAGATTTTAACGCTTTAGAGATTGAAGCTCGCAAAAAAACATTAGAAAATCTTAATGACTTTTACGAACGAATCAATGAATTAGACCATACGGATTGGTTTTCAACTTTTGTCAATTGTATCGTTGAAGAATTTGACCCACATACTACATATTTTGCACCAAGAATAAAAGAACAATTTGACATTAACATTTCTGGTAAAATTGAAGGTATTGGTGCTCGTTTGCAAGAGAAAAGCGATTACACTAAAATTGTTGAACTTATTTCAGGTGGCCCTGCTTGGAAGCAAGGTGATCTTGAGGTTGGAGATATTATTTTAAAAGTAGCACAAAAAGGAGAAGAAAGTGTTGATATTGTTGGGATGCGTTTAGTCGATGCCATTAAACTAATAAAAGGAAACAAAGGAACGGAAGTTATTCTTACTGTAAAAAAAGTAGACAATTCTATTCAAAAAATAACAATTGTTCGTGACATTGTAGAATTAGACGAAACGTTTGCAAAGTCTAGTATTGTCATTAAGGATGGCAAAAGGTACGGTGTGATTTATCTACCTAAATTCTATATAGATTTTGAAAATCCGAACGGAAGAAATTCTGCTTCTGATATGGAGAAAGAAATTGAAGAATTGAAAAAAGAGAATATTGAAGGATTGCTAATAGACCTTAGAAACAATGGAGGTGGTTCTTTAAAAACAGCTATTGAAATTGGTGGTCTTTTTATAGATAAAGGACCTATTGTACAAGTTAAATATCGCGATAAAGCACCTTCTGTAAAGAAAGACACTGACCCCAAAATTCAATGGAATGGATCTCTAGTCATTTTGGTCAATGAACTATCTGCATCAGCATCAGAAATTTTGGCTGCTGCCATGCAAGACTACAAAAGAGCTGTAATTATTGGAAGTAACCAAACCTATGGGAAAGGTACCGTTCAAAATGTAATTCCTTTAAACCAATACTATAAATACCCGGATGATTTAGGTGCTGTAAAGTTAACTATTCAAAAATTTTATAGAATAAACGGAGGCTCTACGCAACTAGAAGGTGTGAGGTCAGACATTTCAATGCCTAGTAAATATAGTTACGTTGAAATTGGAGAAAGAGACCAACCCAATCCTTTGATCTGGGATAAAATCGAAAAAGCGAAATATAAAGAAATCAATTTTTATAAAAACTTTGACGAAGTAATCAGCAATAGTAAAAATAGAATCTCAGAAGATAAAGAATTTAATTTAATAAACGACTATGCTATTTGGTTGAAAGAAGCACAAGATAATAGCAATTTCTCATTGAATTACAAAACATTCATGAAGGATGATGCAAAACACCAATTGCAAATTGATAAATTCAAAGACGTTTTCAAACATAAATCCGACTTAGAATTCCAATCTCCAATAGCAGAATTAAACCTTATTAAGATAGACAGCACACTTGGTTCTAAAAGAGACGCTTGGCATGACATCTTAAAGAAAGATATTTATATTGACGAAGCCTTAAAAGTTCTTAGCGAGCTAGAACCAAACAACAATAATTTTGTTGCGAAAAAATAAAAGGCAATAATGAGAAAAAAAGCAAATTCTCTTAGCGCAAAAGCAGTCCAGAAGTACAAAAAGAGTACTATTGGACTGCTTTCGTTTGGATACATCTGTTTTTGCGGATTCATTGCCGTCTTTTGCTACTTTTTGAGCCCTGACGACTCTAGTAACGCAAATCAAATGCACCTAGAAATTCATTCTAAAAAACCCGGGTATTCTGTACAAATGTTACACATCCCTAACAACTCTAAAGAATCATTTATCAATCAATTCTTATATGGAAAACAGAACCCCGATACAGAAATCCCTATTTCTAACTACAGAATAGAAGATGAATTTTTAATTGTTACTGCAATTTCAGACAAAGCTATTGAATCTAAATACCCTTTGTCACTATTTAACCAACCCGTCACAGAATACATTCATACAAAAAACTATTATTTTGGAACAGACAGATATGGAAGAGACTTATTAAGTCGGATACTTATTGGAACTCGTATTTCATTTTTTATTGGTTTTATAGCTGTCTTTATTTCATTACTCTTAGGTATAAGCATAGGAGCCGTTGCCGGTTATTTCGGCGGAAAAACAGATGCCTTTATCATGTGGATTATAAATATTACTTGGTCTATCCCTACCCTACTATTAGTTATTGCAATTACACTAGCTTTAGGAAAAGGATTCTGGCAAGTATTTATAGCAGTAGGCTTAACAATGTGGGTTGAAGTAGCTAGAATTGTTAGAGGACAATTATTAAGTGCAAAAAAAATGCAATATGTAGAAGCTGCAAAAGCTTTGGGATTTTCTGATTTCCGAATTATCTTCAAACATATATTACCTAATATTATCGCACCGATTATTGTGATCTCAGCGGCTAATTTTGCAGGGGCTATTTTAATTGAAAGTGGCTTGAGTTTTTTAGGAATCGGAGCCCAGCCGCCAACTCCTTCTTGGGGAGGAATCATAAAAGATCACTTCAACTATATCATCTTAGGAAAACCGTATTTAGCTATTATTCCTGGTTTGGCAATTATGAGTCTTGTGATGGCTTTTATGCTTACAGGAAACACCCTAAGAGATGCTTTAGACGTAAAAAGCAGTACTTAGACTTACATTGTGTAACATTAAAAAAAACGAAACCCCACATATATACTCTAATTACATAAATAGTTATTAACAAAATCATCTTATAACTTCTTATTCTTAAAACATCAACACTTCGCAAACATTCTTATATTTAGTAAGAAAAACGAGGGAAAATATGACAAGAAAAACCACTTCAAAAATATTTGTATTGGACACTTCAGTGCTTTTATTCGACCACAATGCTATTAATAATTTTCAAGACAACGATGTAGTCATTCCAATTACAGTACTAGAAGAACTAGATAATTTTAAAATTGGAAATGAAACCAAAAATTTTGAAGCCAGAGCTGTAATTCGATTTTTAGACAAGATGTCTGACAACGGAGGATTGAACACATGGATTCCTCTCGGTAAAAAAAGAGGTCAAATGAAAATTGCCATGCAGACCGATTCCTTAGAAATAGATGCTGAGTCTATTTTTGGCCGTGGAAAAAATGATCATAAAATAATCAATGTAGCTCTTGGAGCAAAAAAAGAATACAAAGATTCCAAAGTAATACTTGTTACAAAAGACATCAACCTAAGAATAAAATCAAAAGCAATTGGTTTACTCGCCGAAGATTATTTGACAGGAAAAGTAAAGAACATTAAAAACATTTTCGATGGAGTCCCAGATTTAGACAATATCGACCCTACTTTTATTAAAAACCTTTACAATCATAACAAAGTTGACGAAGACGGAATTCTAAAAGACGAAAAGACAGCTAACGGATATTATATTTTAAACAAATCGTCAGACTCCATCTTAGCAAGATACAATAGCAAGACAAATCAAGTAGAACGAGTTGAGAAAATGTATGCCTATGGGATCAAACCAAAAAATGCAGAACAAACTTTTGCCATGGATGCTTTATTGAATCCAGATATCAGATTAATTGCATTGCAAGGAGTTGCAGGAACAGGAAAAACTTTATTGGCACTCGCCAGTGCACTAGAACAGAAAAACTTGTTTGAGAAAATCATCTTAGCAAGACCAATTATTCCTTTAAGCAATAGAGATATTGGCTTTTTACCCGGAGGAGCAGATGACAAAATTTCACCATATATGCAACCATTGTGGGACAATTTAAAATTTATAAAATCTCAGTTCCGAGAAAATGAACGAAAACGAAAAGTTTTAGAAGACATGGAAACCAGTGGTTATTTATCTCTTACCGCTCTTGCATTTATTAGAGGTAGAAGTTTGAGTAATGTAATGTTTATTATAGACGAAGCACAAAACCTAACCCCCCATGAGATAAAAACGATTATTACAAGAGCGGGTGAAGGAACAAAGATAATATTTACAGGAGATATCAACCAGATAGACACACCTTACATGGACGAGCAAAGTAACGGACTTTCCTACTTAATTGACAAATTGAAAGGACAATCGTTATTTGCACATATCAAACTAGAAAAAGGAGAACGTTCTGAACTAGCCAACTTGGCTAATAAACTACTTTAGACATTATGAAAACATGTAACTATTGAATCATTTAATTGTTAACAACGAGGCTATATAAAATACTGAAAAATATAATGTCTCATCGTTGAATTATTGAACTACATCTAAAAACATGAGATGTATTACTAAAAATAAAAAAAGGCAAATGTTTTTAACAATTGCCTTTTTTTTGTTCAAAACATTTCTTTGTACCCATTTGTATTTATAATATATTTGCTTAGCACAACTGTGTTGAAAAGTTGTTTTTTTTTAAGCAAAAATAAACATCAAAAAAAGTGCATCCAACGTACATCACTTATAGATAAAAAAAACATTTACAATGAAATTTATAGCATCTAGTTCTCAATTATTAAAACAGCTTCAAATATTAGGTGGCGTTATCAATAATAACAACACTTTGCCTATTTTAGATAATTTTTTGTTTGAATTGAAACAAAATGAATTGACAATTTCTGCTTCTGATTTAGAGACTACAATTACTTCTACAATTGATGTAGAGTCTGACTCTAGTGGAAGTGTTGCTATTTCTGCAAGATTGTTGTTAGACACGTTAAAAACGTTTCCTAATCAACCGTTGACTTTTAAAACAGAAGATAATAACACTATTGAAATTAGCTCTGAGCAAGGAAAATACGACATGGCATATTTTAGCGGAGAAGAATTTCCTAAAACAATTTCATTAGACAATCCAAGTTCTACAGTAATTCCTGCAGCTATTTTAGGATCTGCTATTTCAAAAACTATCTTTGCAACTGGAAATGATGACTTAAGACCTGTAATGAGCGGTGTCTTTTTTCAATTCAGCTCAGATAATTTAACGTTTGTAGCTACAGATGCTCATAAACTAGTAAAATACACAAGAACAGATATTTCAGCTAGTGAATCTGCAGAGTTTATTATGCCTAAAAAACCTTTGAACTTATTAAAAGGAATTTTAGGATCTAACAATACTGATGTAACTATTGAATACAACAATACAAATGCAAAATTTGTTTTTGATAATGTAATTTTAATTTGTCGTTTGATTGATGGAAAATATCCTAATTATGACGCTGTGATTCCAAAAGAAAACCCGAATAAATTAACCGTAGACAGAGCTTCTTTCTTAAACTCTACCAAACGTGTTTCTATCTTCTCTAGCAAAACAACGCACCAGATTCGTTTGAAAATGGCGGGTACGGAATTGAATATTTCTGCAGAAGATATTGATTACGCTAACAAAGCGGATGAAAGATTAAACTGTGACTACCAAGGAGACGATATGCAAATTGGTTTCAATTCTCGTTTCTTAACAGAAATGTTGAGTAACTTAACTTCTGAAGAAGTGCTGATTGAAATGTCTTTACCTAATCGTGCGGGTATTTTAACCCCTGTTGATGGAAACGATTCAGGAGAACAAATTACCATGTTGGTAATGCCTGTAATGTTGAATAGCTAATATTTTGTATTGCTAGTTGATCTTTTTTGTTCGTATTAGAAAATACGGATTTTAAAATAAAGCCTACTTTAGACAAAAACATATCAAACATAAATAAGCCCTTCCATATATATTACGGTAGGGCTTATTTATTATATCAAAAAAATTATTTATTGTCTTCTGGTAAACCATATGTATCAGCCACAAAATCTAACTATTTATCTCCCCTACCACTTAAATTTACTCGAATTGAACTCTGAGAATTCTCTTTTGCCGTCTTAATAACATACGCAAAACCGCATGTGCACTATCCAATGCCAGAATTATACCCTCTAAACGACTTAATTCATAAACCGCATCAACCGCTTCTGTATCATTAATATGATCATAAGTAACTTTTGCCCATGTCATTAATATACTATGCTCCGGACCTACTCCTGGAAATCCAAAACCAATAGCTACAGAATACACCGCTCCAGGCTCACCGTTTTGATCATATAATATTTAAACCTGCATAACTACTGACCTCCCTTTTGTCATAGTCGCTGCATGTTCTCCATATTCTAAATACATTCCTACTGATTCTACTCCAAACAAGGCGCATTCATCATCATCCTAGAAAAAAGAAAACAACTCAATAGCATTGCTCCCTCTCCCGACACAAGCAACAATTTTATCTGTTAACTCTCCAGTCATATAAAAAAACTCTTCTTTTGCCTCAATTTCAAATACAGATTGAGAATCTCTTACAATAATAAACAGTAGTTGGCGCCCTTGATACTGTTTTCATATACTCCTTAATTCTGAAATAAAACTATGCGATTTACTAATTGCATAATAAGTATCTGTGATTTTTTTATTTCCTCTACTAGCAAAGGCTGACAAAATACTCTGCCCTAATCTTAAAAAACGATCTTTTTATGGCTAATTTTTTAAATAATTACCCATGTGTCATGGAGTACTGATTTCTAAATACAACTCACTATATATAAGTCATTTTCTCAGAATATAAAAGTATATACCTTAGCTAAGAAGAACGACTACAAAAAGTCAATACCCACAGTATTATAAAAACACAAAAAACTAATATACAGTGGATTAAATAAAATATTATAGCTTTAGAAAACTTTAAGGAACATAAAACTTGCAATAACGATAGCAATACTACTATATTTGCAGCTACAACATCTATATATGAAAAATCTACACATACAAATAGAAATTCAGCCAGAGTTATATACAAAAAATCCTGACTCCTCAGAACTTGGACGAAAAATAATTACAAATAGCATATTACTCATGAATGAAATTGGGTTTGAACTATTTACATTCAAAAAACTAGGACAGAAAATAAACTCCACTGAAAGTTCTATTTATAGATATTTCGAAAACAAACACAAGCTTTTAATTTACTTAACTAGCTGGTACTGGACCTGGACAGAATATCGTTTGGTATTTGCAACAACTAATGTTGACTCACCAATAAAAAGACTAGACAAAGCAATTGATATATTAACAAAACCTGTTCTTATTGATGATGACATTTCGTATGTCAATGAAGTGATGTTAAGTCAAATAATTTTTTCAGAATCTGTCAAAACCTACCATACAAAAAATGTAGATGAAGAAAACAGAAAGGGCTGTTTTACTGCCTATAAATCAGTTGTAAAACGAGTAAGTGATATTGTTCTAGAGATCAATCCTTCTTATAAATATCCACATATGCTTATTTCAACTGTAATTGAAGGAGCTCATCAGCAAAAGTACTTTTCAGAACACCTTCCATCTCTTACTGATATTGTAAAAGAAAAAGACGCTATCACAAACTTCTACAAAGAACTTGTCTTTAACTTATTAGATAAAAATTAAAATCAACCACTTTATACTCATAAAAATGAAATCAAATCCATTCAATTATATAAAAAGTGACCTTCCTGCAAGTATTGTAGTCTTTTTCGTTGCATTACCATTATGTCTTGGTATAGCATTAGCTAGTGGAGCACCACCATTTGCAGGAATGATTTCAGGAATTATAGGCGGTATTTTAGTAGGTACAATAAGTGGCTCTCATATTGGAGTTAGTGGTCCGGCAGCAGGACTAGCAGCTATCGTAATGACAGCTATCACAACACTTGGAGGCTACGAAAACTTTCTTGTAGCTGTTGTACTCGGTGGAGTTATTCAGATAATATTTGGAATTATAAAAGCCGGTGTAATTGGTTATTATTTCCCTTCTTCGGTCATAAAAGGAATGTTGGTGGGGATTGGAATAATTATTATTCTAAAGCAAATTCCACATTTTTTTGGATACGATAAGGATCCTGAAGGTGATTTTGATTTTTTTCAAATAGACGGAAGCAATACAATTTCAGAAATATTCAACTCACTAAATGGAATTAATCTTGGAGCTACCATCATCGGTGCTTTAGCTTTAATTATTATCATTTTCTGGAGTTCTATTTTATCAAAAAAAGGAAAAATATTCACCTTGATTCAAGGCCCTTTTGTAGCTGTAATAATTGGTGTTTTGTATTTTGTATTTACGCAAGGAAACGAACAGTTTGGAATTTCATCTGAACATTTAGTTAACGTACCTATTCCAGAAGATTTTAATTCATTTCTAGGACAATTTAAAACACCCAATTTCTCTGCAATTACAAACAAAGATGTTTGGGTTACAGGATTCACTATTGCCCTTGTAGCTAGTTTAGAAACATTACTATGTGTAGAAGCTACAGACAAAATAGATCCTAGGAAAAGAGTAACACCTACTAACAGAGAATTGATTGCTCAAGGTACAGGTAATATTGTATCTGGATTGATTGGAGGCTTGCCTATCACTCAAGTAATTGTGCGTAGCTCAGCAAACATTCAATCAGGAGGACAATCAAAACTGTCTGCCATCTTACACGGATTTTTACTTTTAATTTCTGTATTAGTAATTCCTACAATACTTAACATGATACCATTAGCGGTACTTGCCTCTATTCTATTAGTTGTTGGATACAAACTAGCAAACCCTTCAACATTTAAAACAATTTATAAGTTAGGATGGCAGCAATTTATTCCTTTTATCCTTACGGTACTTTTGGTACAATACAATCTACTTTTAGGGATTGGAGCTGGTCTAGCAATAGGTATTATAGTTGTATTATATAAAAGCTACCTGAATTCGCACTTTTTACATATAAAAGAGAGCGATGGCAAACATCATTTCATAAAAATGGAATTAGCAGAAGAAGTGACATTCTTCAACAAAGGAGCAATTATGAGGGAATTAGAAAACATTCCTCATGAAACATACTTAGAAATCAATTTGATAAAAACAAGATACTTAGACAACGACATTATAGAAATTTTTGAAGACTTTTTATTTAAAGCAAAAAATAGAAAAATCAACATAAAACTACATTCAAAGAGAGGTGTTGTGGAAAACCCTGAAAGCTTTGTAGATTTTTTCAATTCAAACCCTAAAAGTAGTTTATCCCTGTAATTTACATTCACTCTTAAAGTTATTTGACATGAAGACACAAACAAAAGAAACACAACAAAATCTAACTCCACAAATCGCACACTCAATACTCAAAGAAGGGAACAAACGATTTGCACAAAACCTTAAATCCTTAAGAGACTTAAAACAACAAGTATTCGACACAAGCAATGGTCAATTTCCATTTGCTGTCGTTTTAAGCTGTATTGACTCAAGGGTTCCTGCCGAATTAGTTTTTGACCAAGGAATTGGTGATATTTTTAGCGTAAGAGTTGCTGGAAATATTGTAAATGAAGATGTTCTAGGCTCCATTGAATATGGTTGTAAAGTTGCAGGATCAAAAATTGTAGTTGTTTTAGGGCATACAAAATGTGGAGCAGTAACTGCTGCTTGTGAACATATTGAGCTAGGTAATATTACTTCTTTATTAAATAAAATACAGCCAGCTGTTAAAGCTGTTGGCAAAGAGGTAAGTCCAGAATCCATTGAAGAAACAGCTATTGTAAATGTAGAACTCTCTATAGAGCGCATTCGAAATGAAAGTCCAATACTTGCTGAGATGGAAAAAAACAAAGAAATTATTATCGTCGGTGCTTCTTACAACGTATCAAGTGGAGAGGTTGCATTTCTATAGCTTGAAATTTGAGAAGTTGTAAATCATGTAACTAAATAACACCTTGTCATCTAAAAAGGCATTGCTAAAGTATATTGTCTGTAATTAAAACATATAAAAATCAGAATTATCAAGTAATCATTTTTAACAACGCAACGCATCAAACACTTTGAGTTAAAAGTAAAAATACCCAGTGCATTATTCAAACCTATAAATATTTCTGATATTTTCTAATATCTTATTAAAATCTAATTTCAAGTCAATCAATGCATCTCTATGAATATCAAACACCCAGCCGCTTAGAGTGATACCTCTTTCACGATAGGCTTTCTGAACACAAGCGATTTTTATAACATGTACACATTGTTTTTGAACATTGAATTCAATCAATCTATTATAGCGCTGATTCTCATCTTCAATTCAATTTAGCTCCACTTCATGTATCCTATAAACATCTCTAATATTTCTCAGCCAAGGATTTAACAGGCCTAAATCTGCCGATTGCATTGCTGCCTTAACGCCACCAAAACCATAATGCCCGCATAGAACTATATGTTTTACCTGTAAATGCTCTGCTGCATACTCTATAACAGACATCACATTCAAGTCTGTATTCAGAACCATATTTACAATATTCCTATGTACAAAAACCTTCCATCAATTCTTCGGCAGTCAAGAGACTATCAGAACAACCGATATATAATAACTCTGGACTTTGCCCTTTTCCTAAGTCTTTAAAAAATGATGAATCTAATGCCAATTTATCTTTTACCCAAACTTTATTATTCTCAAAAACTGTATTAATATCTATAACCTATTTTTAATAATTAATCACACCCAAAACAATTAGCTCTTAACCGCTACATTTTCTTTAACCCAAATCAGGCAACTATCAAAATCATTGAAGATATGTTCTTTAGGAATCAAATCCGGGATCAAATCAACCCGCTCTAACATATATCTTGGCTGTTCTAACACCTCAACAAACAAAACATTTTTACCCTCTTGTTTCAAATCTACTAAAAGATCTTCAATAACAAACAACCCTGACTGATCCATATATTGCATCCTCCCCATCCTAATAATAACTGTAGAAGCAGTATCAGGAATCTGCCTTGCCAATTCTTGAAAGTCACTTGTAGATCCAAAAAACAAAGGACCTTTTAAATGTTTTATAAAAACTTCTTCTTTTAATTTTTCAGGAAAATCAGCTTCGTCTTTCCAACCCCTCTCTTTCTTCAAAGATTTCACATTTGATCTTTCAGCCGTTAAATCTCCCATTTTCTTCATAAATATCAGGGAGGCAATAATCAAGCCAATCCCAACAGCATTTACGAGATTCCAAAAAGTAGACAACACCAAAACTATCAACATTATCATCACTTCCGAACTCATCTTGAATATTCCTATTTTTATATCTCTCGGCATTGCAGACACTGCTTTCAAACCTTTATAATCCATAACACCAATGCCTACGGTCACGAGTATACCTGCTAAAACTGCAGCTGGTATTTTAGAAGCAACAGAACTTAAACCAACAAGTATTACCAGTAACATAAGCCCTGCTATCATACCTGAAAGTTTTGTTTTACCTCCAGATTTAATATTTACAACAGTCCGAATCGTTGCACCTGCACCTGGTATTCCTCCAAAAATTGCAGCAATACTATTCCCTATTCCTTGACCGATCAGTTCTTTATTTGGATTGTGCTTTGTTTTTGTTATATTATCAGCAACAACACTAGTCAACAATGAATCTATAGCACCCAACAAAGCCAACGTAATAGCAGTAAAGACATAAGGAGCAATACTTCCCAAACTAAACTCTGTAAACATTTTTAAATTTGGAATTGGCACTCCACGAGGAATTTCCTCTATAGACCTATAATCCAAGTCAAAACCAAATGCAGCTCCTGAAACAACCAACAAAGCTACCAAAGTGCTTGGAATCGACGTCGTCATTTTTTTAAATCCATAAATCACTGCAATTGTACTAAGAGCCAGCAACAACTCTAACAAATTTAGATTCACTAAACCCCTAGGTAAAACTTTCAAAGTCCCAAGAACCCCAGATGCCTCTCTCGCCGCTAAAGATTTTGCTTCATTTTGAATAGCGACCGCATCAACCTCATGCGCCCGATCTATTGTTTCTGTAAAATCTTCTAACACCAAAATGCCTTCTCCTACCTCTTCTTTCAAAATTGATTCTAGAATAACTTTCTCTGCCTCTGCCTTAAATTTATTTACAAAAGCTACATCTTCTTTAGGATAATAGCCAATCGCAGGTAAAATTTGAGTAATTAAAATAATCACACCTATTGCCGTCATAAATCCAGAAACTACAGGATAGGGAATGTATTTAATATATTTACCCAAACCGAGCGCTCCTAGCACTATCTGAAACAATCCTGACATTACAAATACTATTAAAATTGAAGGAAGCGCCTTGGATACATCTCCATCATTCAATCCAATTATTCCTGCAATAACCAGCATACTAACTGCAGTCATCGGTGCCGTTGGTCCTGATATTTGAGTATTCGTACCTCCAAACAAAGAGGCGAAAAAGCTTAGAAATATGGCACCATATAGTCCTGCACTTGGACCTAAACCTGACGAAACGCCAAAGGCCAACGCTAATGGTAAGGCAACAACACCTGCTGTAATACCACCAAAAGCATCCCCTTTAAGATTTGAGAAAATATCTTTCCGGAACAATTTTAATTTATAGAACATCGTTTATAATTAAGACCATGTATAAGGTAACTTAATTTTTACAAAAAAATTCATCCTAAATTCTTTTTTCGACAAACTCCAAAGAAATTCAATTCATAGAATGCTTATCTTTGGGCAAAATTCATAGTTTTGACGGACGCACTATTACTTACCCCTCCTTTTACCCAACTAAACACACCTTACCCTGCTACTGCATATTTAAAAGGTTTTTTAAATACTAAAAACATAAGTGCTTATCAGATGGATTTAGGTATTGAAGTCATTTTAGAATTATTTTCGAAGAAGCAATTAACACAAGTTTTTGAGACAGCTTTTCAAAATAAAACAATTTCAACAAAAAACACAGAACGTATTTATTCCCTACGTAGAACTTATATTAACACCATTGATACCGTCATTACATTTTTACAAGGAAAAAACCCAACCTTTTCAAGGCTAATTTGTTCTCCTAATTTTTTACCCAAAGCAAATCGTTTTTCACAAATAGATGATTTAGAATGGGCTTTTGGCTCTATGGGAACACAAGACAAAGCAAAACACCTCGCTACATTATACCTTGAAGATTTATCTGACTTTATTATTGAATGTATTGATGATAATTTTGGATTTAGTCGATATGCCGAAAGTCTAGGTCAAAGTGCAAATTCTTTTGATGAACTGCATGAAGAACTGCAAGGTGATTTAAGCTTTATAGACTCCATTACACTTCGTTTACTTGAAAAGGCTGTCAAAAAAACAAACCCCAAACTCATCTGTATTTCGGTTCCCTTTCCCGGGAATTTATTTAGTGCTTTTAGATGTGCACAATACATCAAAAGAGAATATCCTAAATTAAAAATCTGCATGGGAGGTGGCTTTCCTAATACAGAATTACGTGAATTAAAAGACACACGTGTTTTTGATTATTTTGACTATATCACACTAGATGATGGTGAGTTACCCATTGAACTTCTTATCTCTAATGCAAAAAATACAACTGCTGAAAACGAAGATTTTGAGAAATTCAAACGTACATTCCTAATTAAGGATGGTGCTGTTTTTTACAACAATACAACAAGCAAGCCTGATTACAAACAAAATGCTGTTGGCACTCCTGACTACTCAGATTTACTACTTGATACATATATTTCTGTCATAGAAATCGCCAATCCTATGCATAGTCTTTGGAGCGATGGAAGATGGAATAAGCTGACTATGGCTCATGGATGTTATTGGGGTAAATGTTCTTTTTGTGACGTTTCACTAGACTATATAAAAATATACGAACCTGTTGCTGCAAAATTACTCGTAGACAGAATAGAACAACTAATGGCTCAAACTGGAGAAACTGGTTTTCACTTTGTTGATGAAGCCGCACCACCTGCTTTGATGAAAGCAGTTGCTTTAGAAATCATAAAACGTAATCTTACCGTAACTTGGTGGACAAATATTCGGTTTGAAAAAAGTTTTACAAAAGATTTATGTTTGTTATTAAAAGCTTCTGGCTGTATTGCCGTCTCAGGAGGACTAGAAGTTGCCTCTGACAGGCTGCTTAAATTAATAGACAAAGGAGTTACCGTGAAGCAAGTAGCACAGGTAACAAATCATTTTACAAATGCAGGGGTTATGGTACACTCATATTTAATGTTCGGGTACCCTACACAAACCATACAAGAAACTGTAGATAGCCTAGAAATGGTACGTCAACTTTTTGAAGTAGGAAGTATTCAGTCTGGCTTTTGGCACCAGTTTTCTTTAACAACTCACAGTCCTATTGGAAAATCTCCAAAAGACTATGGAATTACCCCATTATATAACGACATACAGTTTGCAAACAACGACATAGATTTTATTGACAAAACAGGTATAAAACATGAAAAATTCAGCAAGGGATTAAAGAAATCTATTTTTAATTTTATGCATGGAATCGGTTTCGAAATTGCTTTAAGAGATTGGTTTGAATTTAAAATTCCAAAAACAACCATTTTACCAAACTACATAGAAAAGTGTCTAGAACCTAAAAACGAATTCACTACTAAACCAAACGCAAAAATCGTATGGTTAGGAAATATTGCTCGTTCAGAACCCTTTACTAAAAGAAAAAAAGGAAATAGTTGGTCCATGCTTAGCGTAGAAATTCATACAACAGAAGCCACACACGAATTAGTATTTGAAGAAGAGAAAGGAAAATGGCTAGTAGAATTATTACAAAAAAACGCAATTAAAAACGGTACTAAAAACAATAGTCTCTCTTCTATAAAAACTGACTTCGAAAATCAGTTTGAAGATTTTGAATTGTTTTGGTTCTCAAAACCCGTGATGAGTTTGAAAAATTTAGGATTGCTAACACTCTAGTGTATCTGTTGAATCGTTTAACTGTTTCCTTTCTAATCAACATGCGCTTAGAATAGACTTGTTAAAAAAAACAAACTCATGTCTACCGATTGCTAAAACTTCAAGGGTATACACAGACAAAACAATTCAACAATTACACAATTCAACAGTTACACGATTCTATATAAACGCAGAAAAAATCCTATCAAATATTGATAGGATTTTTTTTGAGCTATAAAGTTGTAGAAGCTTACTTCTTGAACTTTGCGTATTTTGTCTTAAATTTATCGATACGTCCTGCTGTATCAACCAATTTAGATTTTCCTGTGTAGAAAGGGTGAGATGTTCTAGATATCTCCAATTTGATCAATGGATACTCAACACCATCAACGTCTAAAATTTCTCTTGTATTTGCAGTAGAACGCGTCAAGAACACATCGTTGTTAGACATGTCTTTGAAAGCAACCATTCTGTAGTTTTCTGGATGTATACCTTTTTTCATCTTTATATATTTTTAATCTTTAATTCTTTTTTTCAGACTGCAAATTTAACTATATTATTTAGATTTCAAACAAATAAATTGTTTTATTTGTCTTCTAATGTTTCTAACCTTAAAAAAAACAGATGTCCTCTAAAATTTTAGCCATACTTTTCTTTATAAACCTATTAATAATAGGATGTAATGAAGATGTTGAATTTAAATTCATAAGTCCACAAAAAATTAGCATAGACAAAGAACTTACTATTGCTGTCAAAGAAATTAACGGAAGAACAATTGATTCTTTATATTTCACTCTCGATGGAAAAAAAATAAGCTCACAAAACAACACTTCTTTTGCTATTAAGGATCAAGTATTAGGAATTCATTCTTTGAGCGCTCATATTTTTTATGAGGATAAAACAAAAAAACTAAATAATAGCATTTATTTTTTAGCAGACACCTCTCCCTCTATTTATACTTATAAAATAATTAACACATTTCCTCACGACGCCAAGGCATTTACACAAGGACTAGAATACCATAATGGCTACCTATACGAAAGTACTGGTCAAAAAGGAGCTTCCTCTATTCGAAAAATAGCATTAGAAACGGGAGAAGTTTTACAAAAAAAAGAATTAGAAAAAAAATATTTCGGAGAGGGCATTACTATTTTCGATTCAAAAATATTTCAACTTACCTGGCAAGGGAATATAGGTTTTGTTTACGACTTAGAAAGCTTTGAGCAGTTGGATTCTTTTTCTTACAATAAAAGCAAAGAAGGATGGGGTCTTACTCATAATGAAACAGAATTGATAAAATCTGATGGAACTGAGCGTATTTGGTTTTTAGACCCAACCACTCAAAAAGAAAAACATTCTATTGAAGCTTATACCAACAAAAGAAAAGCAGAAAGTTTGAATGAAATTGAATACATCAACGGAAAAATATATGCCAATATTTGGCAAAAGAATACACTTATTATTATAAACTCAAAAAACGGAACCATTGAAGGAGTTGTAGACCTTAATAGTTTACGGAAAAAAATCAGCAAACCTGACGCCGATAAAAGTTATGTATTGAATGGTATTGCCTACGACAAAGAACAAAATCGTTTGTTTGTAACAGGTAAAAACTGGGACAAAACTTTTGAAATTGAGTTGATTAAAAAATAATATTAGTTTGATTTTTTGAGAATTAAAACGCTCAAAAAAAGAAAACAAATAATGTATCTTTACAAAAATGTTTTTTGAATGAAAAGTCTTTTTACAACAAGTATTGCCATCGTTTTAATACTAATCTCTTTTTCATGTAGAAAAGATTTTTCCACGATTCCAAGTACAGGAAGTTTAACTTTTTCTAGAGACACCGTATTTTTAGATACTATTTTCTCAAACATAAGCAGCAGCACTTATGCTTTAAAAGTATACAACAGAAGTTCTGACGACATTCATATTCCATCTATCGATTTAGGGAGAGATAATTCTTCTTACAGGCTAAATGTTGATGGGATCCCTGGCACTTCATTCCAAAATGTTCCTTTACGAGGAAAAGACAGTTTGTATATTTTTATTGAATCTACAATAAACTATTCTGCAGATAGCCCACTTTACACAGACTCTATTGTTTTTGATTCTGGAGAAAAATTACAAAATGTAAAATTGGTTACTTTGGTTCAGGACGCACATTTTATTTATGTAAATAATCAAACAGATACAGATACCATAAAACCAAATTTTATTTCTGGAGCTGATTATCGAAAAATTCATTATTTAACAGATGATGAGATGAGTATTTTCAATGATATCACTAATGAGAAATCTATTGTTTTTTATGGATATTGTGGAGTTGAAGCGGGAAAAACACTAACAATAGAAGGTAATAAAAAATTGTATTTCCATAAAAATTCTGCATTGGTCATTGAAAATGATGCAAGTTTAATTATACAAGGAACATTAGACGAAAAAGTACTGATTGAAGGAGACAGGCTAGAACCTGAATTTAGTGAAACACCTGGACAGTGGGATGCTATCTGGTTGCGAGCAGGAAGTAAAAACAATCAAATCGATCATTTGAATATTAGAAATGCTGCTTTCGGAATTGTTTGTGATTCCCTTAGTGCTGATGGTTCTTCTCCTAAACTAACGATTCATAATACTGAAATTTACAACAGTGCTGAGTACGGCATCTACACAAACCATTCAAATATTATCGGTGAAAATATTATTATTGGAAATAGTAGAAACGCATCTATGACAATTATTAATGGTGGAAACTACAACTTCAATCATGTAACATTGGCTAATTTCTGGTCAGGAAGTATTAGAAGAGGAAACACATTACAAATTAGCAATACACCCCCTAATTCTGAAGAGGAAGAGGTGCCCGTAAATAATTTATCTGCCATTTTCTCTAACTGTATTATTGATGGAAGTTCTTCTGAAGAACTTTACTTAGAGAAAAACGACACAGACACATTCGATTTCCTTTTTCAAAACTGTATGATAAAATATGCTGGAACAAGTGAAGATCCGTTGTATGATTTCACTGACACAAATAATTATATAGACATTCTTAAAAACGCAAAGGCTGATTACTTAGACACTTCATTGAATAAATTCGAAATTGGAGCAGATAGTGAATTGATAAATAAAGCTGATATTACCGAAGCTGCTAGAACTCCACTAGACATTATTGGAACTGACAGAACAACAGTACCAGACATCGGAGCTTATCAGCATATTACATTCCCTGAAGAAGAGTAAATCATTTTCAATAGAAAACACGAATTCACAAGCATGAAAAATGTAATTATCACAGGAACCAGTCGAGGAATTGGATTTGAATTGGCGCAAATTTTCGCCAACAACAATTGCAACGTTTTGGCACTTTCAAGAAACGATAGTACTTTAAATAAAATAAACCATACGAATATAACCACTTTGGCAATTGATATCACTAAAGGAGATGAGTTGAAGGAAATAGACAACTATATCCAACAAAACTGGGAACAGGTTGATATCTTAATTAATAATGCAGGAACATTATTAAACAAAGACTTTGCAGACACATCTACAAACGATTTTATGGATGTTTATAAAGTAAATGTTTTTGCTGTTGCTGCACTTACGCAAATTGCACTTCCTTATTTTGTTAAAAATAGCCATGTGGTAACAATTAGCAGCATGGGAGGAATTCAAGGAAGCATAAAATTTGCAGGTTTAGCTGCTTACAGTTCTTCCAAAGGAGCCGTAATTACATTATCTGAGCTGTTGGCAGAAGAATATAGAGAAAAAGGAGTTGCATTCAATGTACTAGCTATTGGCGCTGTGCAGACAGAAATGCTTGCAGAAGCGTTTCCTGACTATCAAGCACCTATAAAACCATCAGAAATGGCAACTTATATTTTTGATTTTGCAACAACTGGAAATAAATTTTATAATGGAAAAGTACTACAAGTTTCTAGTACCACTCCCTAGTTTAAATCATTTTCTGCTTGAAAGATATCTACACATATATACCTTTAGCCGCGCATTCTAAAATACAGGAGTATTTAGAGAACAATCATTTCTCTGTAAAAATAACGAGACAGCGAGCTACCAAACACGGGGACTTTAGAAGGTTAAAAAACAGAGCGTTCTTAATAACAATAAATGAGAATTTAAACCCTCATCAGTTTCTACTCACACTTGTCCATGAGATAGCACATTATATGACTTACAAGAGATTTGGAGTTGTAAAACCACATGGTATTGAATGGAAAAACACGTTTAAAGAATTGATGCTTCCATTTGTCAATCCAGAAGTATACCCCAGTACAATTCTTCCTTATTTGGCGAAATATTTACTAAACGCAAAAGCAAGTACCGACAGTGATGTAAATTTATCTTTGGCACTTAAACAAGAGACATTAGATTCAGATAAAAATTATATCTTTGAATTAGAAATTGGAAAAAAATTTAAACTTAAAAAAAGAACATTTGCTATTTTAGAGAAAAAAAGAACTCGATATATATGTATCGAATTGGCTTCTCAAAAAAAATACCTAATCAATCAAAATGCAGAGGTCACACCTCTTTCACTATAGATTATGAGAAAAAACAACTACGCAGTAATAATGGCTGGAGGAATCGGCTCTCGATTTTGGCCAATTAGTACATCAGAAACACCTAAACAGTTTCACGACATGTTGGGGACTGGTGAGTCGTTAATTCAAAGAACTTTTAATAGATTAGACTCTTTGGTTCCTGCAGAAAACATGATTATTGCTACAAATAAAGCATACAAAGAGATTGTATTAGAACAACTACCTAAAATTTCTAAAAGCCAGTTATTCTTAGAACCTGCGATGCGTAATACTGCTCCTTGTATTTTAGCTACTGCTTTAAAAGTGTACAATCAAAACCCAGACGGCGTAATGTTAATTGCCCCTTCTGACCATTGGATCGACTTAGAAGACGAATTTTTAAGAAATATTCAAACTTCTTTTGATGTCTGTAATGAAGAAGAAATTTTAATGACCTTAGGGATCAAACCTAGTTCACCAAATACAGGATATGGCTATATTCAATATGAAGAAGATTCTAAAGAAATAAAAAAGGTAAAGCAATTCAGAGAAAAACCGAATTTAGAAAAAGCAAAAGAATTCTTAACCGAAGGAAGTTATTTATGGAATGCTGGAATTTTTGTTTGGACTGCAAAAAGTATTATCAAAGCATTCAAAGAACACCTCCCTGAAATGTATGACTTATTTCAAGAAGGAACCTCTTTTTGGAATACAGATAAAGAACAAGACTTCATTGACAATAACTACGGAAGATCTGAAAATATTTCTATTGATTATGGAATCATAGAAAAAGCAAGCAACGTGCATGTTTTGCCAGTAGAGTTTGGTTGGAATGACTTGGGAACTTGGGGCTCTTTGTATGATAAAATGGCTCACTCTTCTGAACAAAATATCACCATTGGTGGTGAAGCTATCTACAGAGAATCTGAAGGTAATATTGTAAAGATTCAAAGTCATAAAAAAGTGGTCATTCAAGGGTTATCTAATTTTATAGTCGCTGAAAAAGATGGCGTTCTTTTAATTTGTCCTAAAGAAAAAGAACAAGACATCAAGGAAATTGCTACTGAAGTAAAAAATAAATTTGGAGATATATAATAATTGCACAGTTTTAACTGAAACAAATTATTAAATGGAAAATAAAGATCAGGAAACGGAAAAACTAGATGAACACAAAGAAGGAATAAAAGAAAATTACACTGTTTTTTTCAGCAGCATAAAAACTTTTTTAATTGATCTACTTGACATTCGAGAAGGTACTGACCAAAAAGAAACCATTCAAAAAATAAAGGATGGTATTCAAGTAAAAAGTCACACTGCCTGGATTTTAATTTTCTCAATACTTATTGCCTCCATAGGATTAAACACTAGCTCAACAGCAGTTGTTATTGGAGCCATGTTGATATCCCCTTTAATGGGTCCTATTTTAGGAATAGGTCTATCTATAGGAATTAATGATATTGACACTTTAAGGAGGTCCTTAGTGAATTTAGGAGTCATGATAGGACTTAGTTTAGTTTCTTCATTTATATTTTTCAGCATTCCTTTATTCCAAGAAGCAACTCCAGAAATTCTTGCAAGGACACAACCAGATGTTCGAGATGTATTAATCGCAATCACAGGTGGACTGGCATTAATCGTTGCACTTAGTCGACGTAAAGAATTGACAAATACCATTGCAGGTATTGCTATTGCTACAGCTTTAATGCCTCCACTATGCACTGCCGGGTACGGATTGGCTACATGGAATTTCAAGTTTTTTGGTGGTGCGATGTTCTTATTTACGATCAACACCATATTTATAGCCTTGGCAACATTTGTAATTGTGAAATTTTTGAATTTTCCGATGGTAAGATATATCAATTCTGCAAAGAGGAAAAGAATTTCACAAATAGCATCTACAGTAGCCTTAATCATATTTGGATTTAGCATCTATTTATTTTACGGATTATTTAAAAAGAATCAATACATTCAAAATGCGCAGAAATATATTGAAATACTAGGAGAATCTACAGGGGCTGGAATTATTAAAACGGAAGTTGATTACACTACTAGAAACATAAAAATCATTGTTCTTGGACAGAACATTAAGAAAAGTGAAGTCCCAAGTTGGCAAAAAAAATTACCACTCTTTGGATTGATAGAAACTACTTTAGAAATTCATCAAGACGAAGAAACATCCAAATTAATTGATGAGATCAATATCATAAAAAGTTCTTATGTAAAGAACCAAGCACTTATTGCGACAAAAGAAGAATCTATTGCTCAAAAAAATGATAGAATCAGAGATTTAACAGATGACTTAGAAGAAATAAAAAAACGTCAAATCCCTTTTTTAAACATTAGCCAAGAGGCTAAAATAAATCACGAAGGATTAAAAGCTATCAGTTTTTCTAATTTGATAAAAACAAATTTTACAACTATTGATACCATACCTGTTTTTCATATTCAATGGCACGATAGCATCCCTAATATAGAAGTACAAGAAGTACAACTAAAAAGATGGTTGAAACAAAGGCTAGAATTAGATAGTCTTCAGCTTTTTCGCTCTTCAGAAACGAAACGAAACAAATACAACGCCAAAGCAATAAAATAACTCTTTGTATAGACAAATAATACATTGATTACAAATGAAAAAAATACTATTACTCTCTGACACGCATAGTCATTTAGACAATCAAATTTTAAAACATATCAAACAAGCAGATGAGGTTTGGCATGCTGGAGATATTGGACTTATTGAAGTCGCTGATAAAATAAAAGCGTTAAAACCTTTTAGAGCGGTGTATGGAAATATCGATGACAAAATCGTTCGTTCAGAATATCCATTAGATTTAAAATTCACCGTAGAAGGTGTTTCGGTTTGGATTACTCATATCGGCGGTTACCCTAATAAATACAACCTAAGAATACGAGAAGAAATAAAAATTGACACTCCTAAACTTTTTATCAGTGGACATTCTCATATCCTGAAAGTACAATACGATCAAAAATTAAACTTATTACATATGAACCCTGGTGCCGTTGGAAAACACGGATTTCATAAAGTAAGAACAATGCTACGCTTTCAAATAGACAAAGCAGAGATTAAGAATTTGGAAGTAATTGAGTTGGAAACTAGAAATTAAACACAAAACCAACTAGAAAGTCTGCGAGGATTTTCGTAAAGAGAGTTGAACTAGCAATTAATTATACACAGTGTTGGCAGTAGGCTTTATTTCATTAACAAATTTATATTCAAAAGATCCGTTTTGTATCTTTAGTAAAACTTCATCTCCGCTTTTTAATTCATTCCACAGTTTTGGTTTTATTTCAAATCTTTTTTGAGATTCATTTATTTTGATAAAAATCCAATGTGATTTATTCTTTGTTCCGCCTGTACTTTTTCGTTCAATTATAAATTTTGATTCGTTTATTTCACTTTCCGCATTCTTTTTGTTTAAATAACTTGCAGTTGAAATAGTCAAACCTGTTAAACCTAAAATAAAACCAAAAATAACAGAATATCTTCTTCCACTTTCATTAAATACAGATGATTGAAATTTATAGAGGAAAATTACACAAATTAGACCAAAACTAAATCCTATAAGCGCAAAAATTTTCCAAAAGTTAGTCTCTTCAATTATATTCTCAATATTGTTCATTTGAAATATTAAAAATCCTAATCCGAAAAAAATAAAACCATAGAAATATGGCTCCAAATTTTGTCTTGTAATTTCGGTTTTTCCTCACGAATTGTTTTTGTAGGAAATAGATGAAATAATAGTTCTTCAGAATTTGAAATAAACCAAATTAAGCTCCTAAAAATTAAAATTATTGCTAAAACATTAACATATTTTACCCAAAGGATTTACCCGTATCCGTCATTATG
>CEWR01143186.1_pt1 | contig 43702 bp, 41 predicted proteins | sample 356321 | NCBI WGS metagenome assembly CEWR01 (sample SAMEA2621551, study PRJEB7988) | marine metagenome | biome: marine biome (ENVO:00000447); feature: mesopelagic zone (ENVO:00000213); material: "saline water (ENVO:00002010), including plankton (ENVO:xxxxxxxx)" | depth 790 m
AGAGAAAATAGTCTATGAAAAAGACACCATTTCTTTGGAAGAGCTTAAGATAAGAAAGGAGCTAAAGAACCCTTCTAAAAAAGTAATTCCTAAAAAGACATATACCTTAGAGGAATTAAATATACGAAAGGAAAACAGAAAACCGGCAAAGAAGGAATATGTAAAAGATACCTTGACCTTAGAAGAGTTGGAACGACGAAAGAAAAAATAGGCTTCTCCTATGACTCTTTTTCAGGCTTTAGATATGCTTAGAGATGAGATAAAAACTGTTACTAGATCAATTAAAACATATGAGCGTGTCGTTGCAAGGTTCTCTATTATATAAATAGGATATTCAAGCTAACAATAAAAAAATGATGATAGAATTGCCTTATCTAAAATCAGATTTTTATCTGATGCGCTTGTTAGGTAGTCAAAACAATTTATTATAAATTGAAAACCTGCTAGTTAAATAAAGTGTCTTACTTGATACTTTAGTAGGTTGTTTATTTCAAATAGGATTGCGTATCTTTGCAGTCTTAAAATTTGAAAAAATGAAACGTGTAGTAGTTGGACTTTCCGGAGGTGTAGATAGTAGTGTAGCAGCATACTTATTACAAAAAGAAGGATATGAAGTAATTGGCTTGTTTATGAAAAACTGGCATGATGATTCTGTAACTATTTCTAATGAGTGCCCATGGCTAGAAGATAGCAATGACGCAATGATTGTTGCTGAGAAATTGGGGATTCCTTTTCAAGTAGTAGATTTAAGTAAAGAATATCAAGATCGTATTGTTGATTATATGTTCAGTGAATATAAGATGGGACGAACGCCAAACCCAGATGTTTTATGTAATAGAGAAATCAAGTTTGATGTCTTTATGAAAATTGCAATAGAGCTTGGAGCTGATTATGTCGCTACTGGGCATTATTGTAGAAAAGGAACGTTAGACAATAACGGTGAAGAAATATATCAACTTTTAGCAGGAAAAGATGATAATAAGGATCAGTCTTACTTTTTATGTCAATTATCTCAGCAACAATTATCAAAGGCCCTATTCCCAATTGGTGAATTAACGAAACCGGAAGTAAGAGAAATAGCAAAAGAATTAGACCTAATTACTGCTGATAAAAAAGACTCTCAAGGATTGTGTTTTATTGGTAAAGTTCGCTTGCCAGAATTTTTACAACAAAAACTAAAGCCAAAAGAAGGAGTGATAGTTACGATTCCTAAAGAGGCAACTATATATCAAAGAGAGATTCCAAACTTTAGTTCTAAAGAAGAAGAGTTGGCTTTTTATGCTACAAAATATAAGTATGCTCTGGTGGATGGTAAAACGGTAGCAAAACATCAAGGTGCTCATTATTTCACCAAAGGTCAGCGAAAAGGCTTGGCAGTAGGAGGAACGATAGAGCCGCTGTTTGTGATCGATACAGATGTCGTTGAAAATGTCATATACGCGGGTGAGGGTAAAAACCATCCAGGGTTGTATAGAAAAGTATTATTCGTTTCAAACAAAGAACTGCATTGGATTCGTGAAGATTTGGCTTTGGGGGAAGGTGAAAGTATGCAAGTAATGTCTAGAATTAGATACCGTCAAGCATTAGAAAAATCAACTTTACATAAAATTGCATCAGGGATATATGTAGAATTTGAGAATGCACAATCTGCAATTACTGAAGGACAATTTGTAGCTTGGTATTTAGAAGATGATTTAGCAGGGTCTGGAGTTATAAGTTAGTTGAAAAGAGGAAAGTGAAAAGAGGAAAGGAAAAGTAATAATACTAAGTGTATCAGTTCGAGTGACTTTATTTTGAATACTGAACTATCGAAGTCTCTAAACAAAATGGTATCGACAAATTCTTTTTCACAACCTGAATTAAGTAGAAAGTAACAAGTATCAAGTCAAAAATATAAAGAGAAATAGCTAAAAGTGAATAGCATAGAAGATGTTTCAGTCCGAGTGAGTTTTCCGTTTTAGATGAAACACTATTAGCAATTACACAATTACACAAATCAACGATTAAACATCTTTAGAAATAATGAAACATTGGATTCAAGCGGCACGATTAAGAACCTTGCCTTTATCTTTATCAGGAATTATTTTAGGAGGTTTTTTAGCTGATAAAAATGAAGTGTTTAATGGGTTGATTTTTTTATTATCGGTACTTACAACCATCGGTTTTCAGGTACTTTCTAACTTCGCAAATGATTATGGTGATGGAGTAAAAGGAACTGATAATGAAAATAGAGTTGGTCCTAAACGCGCATTGCAAAGTGGAGTTATTTCGCCAAAGCAAATGCTAAGAGGAATTTATATAACCGTAGCGCTTACCTTAGCGGTTGCATTGGTTTTGATATATGTTTCTTTTGGTGTTGAGAATTTCGCATATTCTGTGTTGTTCTTTTTTCTAGGAATTGCTAGTATAGCCGCCGCTATAAAATATACCATGGGTACAAATGCTTACGGTTACAGTGGGTTGGGAGATGTTTTTGTTTTCCTTTTCTTTGGGTTGTTAAGTGTTGTAGGTAGTTTGTTTTTATATACAAAAAATGTGGACTCAACTACTTTTTTACCTGCGTTTACAGTCGGTTTTTTAAGTGCAGCGGTGTTGAACTTGAATAATATGAGAGATAGAGCTTCTGATATTTTATCGAATAAAAACACGCTTGTTGTTAAAATGGGCGCAAAAAAGGCAAAACAATACCATTATTCATTGTTGATCATGGCTTTTGTTTCTTCTTTTGTTTTTGTGATTTCCGATTACTCTTCTCCATTTCAGTTTTTGTTTCTAATTGCGTTTGTTCCAATTGCGACCCATTTTGTTAGAGTTACCAAAAACAGGGATGTTGTTAAGTTAGATCCCGAATTGAAAGTAGTAGCATTGAGTACTTTTTTATATGCTATCTTATTTGGACTAGGACAAATGTTGTAAAGATTTTTTTATAAAAAATAGTCTTGTTTTAAATTGTGATTGAAAGTCATTAGACTTCAATTACTTAAAATTATCGTATCTTCATCACAATGCAATTGATCTTTTTGAAATAATGGTTGCAAATTAATAATTTACTTATCTGCTATGAAAAAAGTGTTATTATTCCTGTTTACAATTTCAACTTTTTATGGCTGTGATACTGAACTTATTGAGGATTGTTTGTTTTTTCAAGCGAAACCAAGGATGTATGATATCTCGAGAGGTACAGCAGAGATGAATACTACATATTTTTCAGAAATAGTAGGCTATGTTAAAAATCATGATAATGATAATTTTGAGTATGAGTTCGAAATTGATGGAAGTCTACCTCCTGGGATTCGGCATTTAACTGATGGTAATAGCTTCAAATTATATGGTGCACCTACGCAAACGGGTGTCTTTACTTTTGATGTAACTTTGACTATAAGTCAAGATGAAAACATTGTCTTTAATGATGACAGTGATTCTAATGACATTTGTTATCTAAATACTCATGAGACTAAAGCCTTTACCGTTGCTGTTTTAGACAAGCAATAGGAATAGTTTTTTTGTAAATTGACATTTTTTATTATGTATCTCTTTTCAGGACCACAGAAGTTTTTAATAGAAATAGGAACTTATAGATGCACCCAATGAGTAGTTTCTTTTGTTTGATGCTCTTTAGTTTTTAATTTTTTTCTCTTGATAGCCCCCTTCTTTTTCAAAAAGACAGCTCGTTCCATCCGTTCTAACAGCACTGATGGAAGCTTTGGTTTTATTGTTTTTTAAGGTTGATATTTTCGGATATAAGCTTGTGTTTTGAATCGTATCGCATACAATAGAAGGGATGAACTCAGAAATTGTTCCTCCAACTTTTAAAGTGATATTTCTTTCTAATACATCACCCAATCTTACTTTTGTTAGGTTTCCTTTCCAAGAATCGTATACACGTACAAAAGACGGTACCAACCAATTTTCTTTATTTATAGAGGGTGGTATTGGTTTTATTCTGTTTTTTTAACTTGGCGAATAAATTTATTTTTAGAAACAAAGAAGGATCATCATCATCTTTTTTGTATCAATATTTTTGGACGTTCCTCTATCTTCCCTAATTCAAAACCATCGGCATTAGAATTTATGAGTTCTATATTTCGTTTTGTTAATTTTTATAGAGAACAAAATGTTTTACGATTCCTTTTAGGCAGTAAAATGTCAATACCATTGTCTCCAAAAACAATTCCACCCACTCGATCTCCTTCTTTGGCAACTTTAAACGCAGACAATGCGGCAAGTTCAGCGGCAACAACAGATTTTGTTTTGTGTTTGCTACCAAAAAACATAGATTTGGTCTACAATGATCAGAGCAGGCTTTTCTTTCTCTTCTGTAAAAGCTCTTAAATGTGTTTTTTGTCTTCGGGCAGTAACTTTCTAATCAATATTACGGACATCATCCTCAGGTATATAATTTCGTGCTTTTTCAACACTCAATCCTCGTCCACGTAATTTAGAAGCATGTTTTCCTCCTAAAACACTTTTCATGGGTTGTTTGTTTGCCAGAAAACTAAACCCATGCTAAATAGCCTCCATCCCTAGTAAATCACTAAGTGAAACAAAAAAATATTTTGGAAATGATTGGTTCTCTTTTTTCATCTATGCTACTAAAGCTACTTGCTTTAAAATTTCATTCAAAACGGTGTCTATTGAAATTTTTTCTGCATTGGCTTCATAACTTAAGCTCGCTCTATGTCTTAAGCAATCATGAACAACAGCTCTAATATCATCAGGTGATACGAATTCATCTCCTTGCATCTATGCGTGAGTTCTAGAAGCCCTGTTTATAACAGTAGTTGCTCTCGGACTCGTTCTATATTCAATCCAGTTATCAAGTTGTTCTGTATACTTTTTTGGAGTTCTTATCGCTGAAATTAGATCGACAATATACCGTTCCATATTTTTAGAAATAGTGATTTTTGAAATCTCTTCTCGCGCACTAAAGATTACTTAAGGGGCTGATTTTTCTGTTTCTTTTTCTGGGGTGTGTTGTTCTTCTCTATTGAAGCGCATGATCAATAATTCAGAAGCATCGTCTGGATAATCAATGGTGACATGCATTAAAAAACGATTCATTTGTGCTTCTGGTAAAGGATATGTTCTCTCTTGTTCTAAAGGGTTTTGTGTCGCTATTACCATAAATAAAGGCTCCGTTTTATAGGTAGAATTGGCCACAGATACTTGACGTTCTTCCATGGTTTCTGACAACGCAGACTCCACTTTTGCAGGAGCTCTATTGATTTTATCAGCTAAAATTAAATTGCTAAAAATAGATCCTTTTTGAAAGATAAATTCTTCTTCAGATTCAGTTTGGTAAATTTCTGTTCCATTGATATCTGAAGGCAATAAATCTGGAGTGAATTGGATACGACTCAGTCCACAATTTAGCTCTTTGGATACAGATTAGATAGTTCTTGTTTTTGTTAACCCAGGTAAACACTCTAAAAAGTATGTTCCCATTAGAAAGAAGTACTAGTAATAAACTATCTATTAATTTTTGTTGTTTACTTACTGATTTAGCCATGTTTAATTTAACTGATTGATCTGATCAATTGCATTTATAACTGTTATCAATATTATTCATTCAAGTTAAATATAAATAATAAATTAATTTGAGAGGATATTTTTTTTTCTAAAACATAAATGGAAGCGTTTTTATGTAGATAGTTGTCTATAGAAATGTATTTATTGAAATGATAGATCGCATAACAAAAATTGAGAAGATTTGAAAAATACTGATAATAGTTATGAATCCATTTCGTAGAATCTAATAAAGTTCCTATTTTTGCAAGGTTTCATAATAGATATCAACGTGATCGAACATTCAATAACTCCTACAGTGTCAAATACTACAACAAAAAAATTATACGATTATCAGCAAGATGCATTGACTCAGATCTTTAGTCGTCTAGAAAATAATCCTGAGAGTTATAATATGGTTTATCAGCTTCCTACAGGAGGGGGTAAAACGGTTATCTTTTCTGAGATCGCTAGACGTTATATTGAATCTACAGGAAAAAAAGTATTGATTTTAACACATAGAATTGAATTGTGTAATCAGACGTCTAGAATGTTGACTGAGTTTCAGGTAGGAAACAAAATTATCAATAGTAATGTAAAAGAGCTCTACGATCAAGATGATTATATGTGTTTTGTTGCGATGGTTGAAACTTTAAAAAATCGTCTGAATGATGATAAATTAGAGCTGGATAAAATTGGAATGGTAATTATTGATGAAGCACATTACAATTCATTTAGAAAATTATTTAAATATTTTGACAACTGTTTTATTTTAGGGGTTACGGCAACACCGTTGAGCTCTAATATGAAACTACCAATGAATGAGATTTATAATGAACTGTTGGTTGGAGAACCTGTACAGTCATTAGTAGACCGTGGGTTTTTGGCTAAAGCAACTACCTATACATATGATGTTGCGTTGGGAACTTTAAAAATAGGTATCAATGGAGATTATACGGTAAAGTCTTCTGAAGAATTGTACTCTAATAATATCATGCAGGAAAAGTTGTTGTATGCATATGAAGAAAAATCAATGAATAAAAAAACATTGATTTTTAATAATGGGATCAATACTTCTTTACATGTTTATGAAACATTTAAAGCAGAAGGTTACAATGTAATGCATTTAGATAATACCAATTCTAGGCAAGAACGTGAAGCTATTTTAAAATGGTTTAAAGATACTCCAGACGCAATATTAAGTTCTGTAGGGATTTTGACTACTGGATTTGATGAACCTTCTGTAGAAACAATTATTTTGAATAGAGCGACTAAATCAATTACTCTTTATTATCAAATGATAGGTAGGGGATCTCGGGTTTTAGGAACTAAAAAAGACTTTACAGTATTAGATTTAGGGAACAACGCAGCTAGGTTTGGTTTGTGGGGAACACCTTTGAATTGGCAAAAGATTTTTAGTTCACCTTTATATTATTTAGATAATTTAATTGGTGATGAAGATATTGAACGTCAGTTTTCTTATAAAATGCCTCCAGAAGTATTGGCTGAGTTTCCAAACTCTACGGAGTTTTCTTTTAATGTAAAAGAAGAGTATGCCATAGCGATTCGATTGAATTTAAAATCAAAGATTGTTTTAGATAAATCTATTGAACAGCATTGTAAATTGTGTGTAGAGAATAGCGAAGACGTATTTGATGCGCGCATTTTATCTCGATTGTTACAAGATGATATTTCTGATAGAATAAAAAAATACTCATACTGTATTATAAAGAGTACAAAGAATTATATACAGTGGTTAGAGGAAGATTACAAGCGTAGATTGAGTACAATGATCAATCAGAGTTTTTCTTAATCAAACTGCCTGTTTGATCATTAGTGATATGTATTTAGGCTATTGATTGAGGAGAGAACATAAAAAAAAGCAATAAATAAATTACTTATTGCCTTTTTTATGATGTAATAAAGGTATTATTTTTCTTCTACTTTCTTTAATGAACCTTTTTGCAATGCTTTGTAGTTTTCATGACAATCTAATATTGCTTCCACTACTTGCAAGTCACTTGCTGTTCTTATAAAGTATTCAGAATAATTACAATCATCTAATAAATCCTTTAGTTGTTGCTCATTCATTTCCAGGTATTCCAACATAACCTCTCTGTCATATTTTTGTCCTAATATCTCCCTTAGTTCATCTTGGTCTTTTAGTTTTTTCAACTTTTTTAAAGACTTAGGCTTTTTTCCAAACATATTGTAGAGGAAATCTACTGGTTGAAAAACGGCAGCATTTACAGACGTATAACTTTTTGGTGTTGCCCTTCCTGTTTCATAGGTTTGTGGCAATCCATTGATATGAATACGGGAGTAGTTGTCTTTAGGAACTTGTTTGATGTCGATTTCTAACACACCAATAAGATTGTGCGTTTTTACAGTAACTTCAGTTATTTGATTTGCTTTTTCATATAAAGTAATAGACAATTGATTTCCTTTTAATAAATCGTTTGTAATTTTTAATTTGATAGATTGGTATCCTATAAACGATACCATAATGGTATCGTTTACAGAAGTAGGTATGTTAAATTTACCATCAAAATCGGTAGTTGTTCCTCTTACAGAATTTAAATTTAAAATATGAGATCCACTTAATGGTTCTTTAGAAATACCATCTAAAATAACACCTCTTAATTCAACGATTTTCTCAGATTCTTGCGAGAAACCACTAAATATTAGCAAGGTGCTTAAAAATATAAATAAAATTCTTTTTTTCATGATACAAGTATACTAATAATCAAGAGAATTTTCGCTAAAATTTCTACCAAATTATAAGTGGAATAGTTTTTTGAATAGAAGTGATTGCTAGGCTTATTGAGGCAATATAAAAATCATATGTTGTGATTTTTTGCCCTATTTATTTTATGCAATTAATTATCCTTGTCAAAACTATTCGATGGTAATAATGATTTGTCTTAGCATAATTAGTTGCAGTTTCCCTTTACAAAATTGATTTAATTTTACTCTAGTGAATCATTTCATTTTCGAAAGGGTTTTCTCAAACGACCTTAGGTTCTAAAAGTTTTATTCCAGCTTCTAAAAAAGTCGCAGGGGCATAAACTTTTCCCCAACTATATTGTCCGTCTGATATGGTAACCTTCATTACGCAAATACACCTTTCTGAATACTCCCATTGTGAAAAGAAAAAACGCTGAGAGAGCTTCTCTTTCAATACAAAATTTTCAACCTTCTCTAGCACCATATATATCCATTAAAAAAACTACTTATATGCGAATGACTACTTCATGTTATTGGTGATATAAAAGAAGGGACTTTAGTAATAACATTTCACAGCCACACCTGTATTGGATTATAAATCGTATTTTAACTCGTTAATACGATGACCGTATTAGAGTGATATAAATGAGTTAAACCACTACATCAAGAAACTATAATGTATAGTGAAAGTTATTTTTCGAAAGGTAAAAAATATCTTTAAGAGCACACCTTATAAATCTTTCTATGTATGACGCAATACAGGTTTTAATAAAAAGTGACTATGAAATTAATTATATAAAACTTCAATAACTGAAAATAATATGAAAATTTGGTGGGGATATTTATGCTACTTAAAAATTGATCGATAATCCTTAAAAAAAGGGTGAGAATACATAGATTAACACAGGTTGACTAGAAGTTAAACAAGATGTTTCTAATTAGCTGTTATTTATTTATAGTAGTGCACACAAGAAGACTCGAACTTCCACGTCCTTTCGGACACGAGCCCCTCAAGCCCGCGCGTCTACCAATTCCGCCATGTGTGCATAGTAGTAAAAACTACCTTATATAAAAAAAACTTTTCTGTTAGGAAAAGCTTTTTTGTGACCGGGCCTGGGGCTTCCTTCGATACGCTCTATTGAGCTACTCAGGATAAACTTCTCGCCTGTACTATTTAGATAACCTTGTGACCGGGCTGGGGCTCGAACCCAGGACCCTCTCCTTAAAAGGGAGATGCTCTACCAACTGAGCTACCAGGTCGTACAAATTTTCATTTCGAGTGCAAATATAAACCCATATTTTAATTCTACAAGTTTTTTGGTGTACTTTTTTAAGTGATATTTGCACTTTATTAGAAGAATTGAAATTTGATAGATATGAAGATTGTTTTTGTTGGATATATGGCTAGTGGGAAATCAGCAATAGCAAAAGTTGTAAGTGCTCAGTTGGGTTTGAAATTAATAGATTTAGACGATTATATTGAAGAAAAAGAGGGTAAAGTAATTTCACGAATTTTTAAAGATAATGGAGAAATCTACTACCGAAAAAAAGAACAAGAATACTTAGATGAAGTTCTTTCTTTAAAAGCTTCTTTAGTCTTGTCAGTAGGAGGTGGTACTCCTTGTTTTTCTGGAAATATAGATTTAATATTGTATAAATCAACTTCTTTTTATTTACAAGCGAATGTTAAGACTATCTACAATCGTTTGCTTTCTGAAAAATCGAAAAGACCTTTGGTTGCTGAAATTAAAGATGAAAATCTACAAGAGTTTATAGCAAAGCATCTTTTTGAAAGGTCAGCTTTTTATGACCAATCAAATTATGTGGTTTCAGTCAATGAGAAATCGGTAGATGAAATTTCGAAAAAAATACTGGAGCTATTAACTTAAATAAGCAATGGCTGTTTTTTCTGTAAACTCTACTATAATATGTTCTTTTAAAGAAGTGGATAACGAAATGCCTTTAAAATCAGCTTTTACTGGGTATTTTTTATGATTTCTGTTCACAAGAACCGCTGTTTTGAACCTTGTTAAAGAAACCTCTAAGAAGTGCTTTACGCCATAGATTAATGTCGTACCAGAACTCAGAACATCATCAATTAAAACCAAAGATTTCTCAGCATATTGTTCCTTCGCAATTGAAGTTGTTATTGTTTCTCTAGGGTCTTTTTTATTGATACTTACTTCACAAAGAATCGTTTTTAATTCAGAAATTTCATTCAATACTTTTTGGATTCTAGTAGCAAATATATATCCATTGCCACAGATTCCAGCCAAGACAACTTCTTTTTCGTTGATATTACTTTCTAATATTTGATAAGCAATTCTGCGTGTCTTATGTTGTATTTGTTCGTTGTTTAGGATACTTGTATCTGTCATGATATTGTTCTTTATGGTGTTTCAAATATATAGAAAAGAATTCGCTAAGGAAATCTAAAAGCAAGTAAGTTTTTTAGTCGTTAGTAGGTTCGGAGTCATCTTCTTCCCAATCTTTTTCTTCTCTAAAGTCCTCAATATCTCTACGGTCTTTTTTTGAAGGTCTTCCTACTCCTTTTTTACGGTAATAATCTTTAGAATATTTTAGTAGTTCCTGGGCTTCAAAGGCTTCTTTAGGAGTAGTGTCTTTTCGGTATAGATCTACTAGCTTAGCACCCATTCTATTTTTAGGGATGTCTAGAATTTCTATTTGATAATTAATTTGGTTCTTTCTAATAGAAATTTTTTCACCAATATATACAAGCTTTGAGGGCTTTATATTCGTGCCATTTATCTTAATATGCCCTTTCTTACAAGCTTCAGTTGCTATAGATCTTGTTTTGAAATAGCGCACTGTCCAAAGGTATTTGTCAATTCTCATATAAAAAGTTAAATATTCAATATTCTCTTTAAACAAAGATAGGAAAATTGTACATTGCGATTTTTAAAAACAGCATATGAATTCACTAAAAATGAATAAAAAAATAATATACGGTTTGCTCTCTTTCTTATTTCTTTTAGGAGTGTCTTGTAAAGAAGACTCGAATGAGATAGTAGAAACTGCACCTTATGACCATGAGTCTCAAATACCAATTGACGAAGCAAAATTATATACGTATTTTGAACAGCATTATATGAAAGAGACTGTTGATGATATGACAGGTGACTTTAAATTTGAGATACTTGCTGTTGAAAATGAGGAATTACCAGAGGGTGAAATACTTTTAAGTGAAGACCCCAAATTGGATTCAATTGTTGGTATAAAAGCGAATAGTACGGTTGCAGATTATAAGATGTATTATTACATTACTGCTGAGGGAGCAGATACAAGCGGATTTGGCTCTCCTTCTCCTATAGATTCTGTTTATGTTAAATATACAGGAATGTTATTAGATGGTACGGTGTTTGACTCAAAAATAGACTACCCTATATGGTTACAATTATCAAGAACTGTTCAAGGTTGGTCGCGTAGTTTACCGAAATTTAAACGTGGTACTTTTGATACAGCTTCTGACAAAGATCATATATTTGATGAGCAAGGAAAGGGGTTTCTGTTTTTTCCTTCAGGCTTAGGTTATTTAAATTTTAGTCAAGCAAATGTCCCTCCAAATGCACCATTGGTTTTTGAAATTGAACTGGATGATGTTCATTTGATCGATACTGATTTGGATGCTGTTCCTACGAAGTATGAAATGACTATTGATGCTGCTGGTGGCTACACGTTTTATGACACAGATGGTGATGGTTTTGACGACTATAGTGATGTAGATGATGATAATGATCAAAAGTTAACTAAAGATGAAGTTGCTGCTGAGTATCCTACTTTTGATGCAAGAGGAAATATAGAGTTTGAATACGATACTACAGGTATGAAGATTGTATCGAAAGGAACTACAGATGGTGTTCCTAATTATAAGCTGAAAGACAAAAAATAGATTAAATTATTTATACACAAAAAACCAGACTTTTATGTCTGGTTTTTTGTTAAAAAAAATACTATTAGTTTATTTGTTGCGACAGAATTGTCAAGAGATGTCTTTATTTCACGGAAATGTTTTTCAAAATCTCTTGCAAGTAGATCCAAAATTTTTGAGTAGACTTGATGTTTACTCTTTCTTCAGGCGAGTGAGCACCTCTGATGGTAGGTCCAAAAGAAATCATTTCCATATTTGGATAATGAGTTCCTAATATTCCGCACTCCAAACCTGCATGACAAGCCATTACGTTAGGTTCTTCATTGAATAAATTTAGATAGGTGTCTTTTAATAACTTTCCTATTTCAGTATGTGGGTTTGGTTCCCACCCAGGGTAGTCGCCAGAAAGTTCAACGTCAAATTCAGCCAATTCAAATACACTTCTTATAGAATTGCTAAGGTCTATTTTTCCAGACTCAGAAAAAGAACGTGTCAAACAAGCAATTTCTATATTTCCACTTGCAACAGTTATACGAGCTAAATTATTTGAGGTTTCAACAAGATCAGGAATTCTGCTGTTCATGGTATATACTCCATTGTGTGCAGCTGCAATAGAACGAATCAATTTTTTTTGAGTTTCAAAATTTACAATAGACTCAGGCAGTGAAGTTTTTGAAAAGGTAATTTCTAAACTTGTTTCTTGAATTTCAAATTCCTTTTTTAGAATTTGAATTGTATTCGATATTTCAAACTCAAATGCTTCCTTAAAAGTAGTATCAACAATGATTGTAGCAGTACTTTCTCTAGGAATTGCATTTCTCAAATTCCCTCCTTTTAATGTAGCAATCGAAAGTCCGAAATTTTCGCATCCATCAAATAAAAGGCGATTCATAATTTTATTTGCATTCCCAAATCCTTTGTGAATATCCATTCCAGAATGCCCACCTTGCAATCCTTTTATACATATTATATATGCGGAAGTATTTTTAGGAACAGCAGTTTCAATATAAGTTTGTTTCGCTGTAATGTCAATACCACCTGCACAGCCAATTGAAATCTCATCATCATCTTCAGTATCGAGGTTTAATAAGATGTCACCAGACAAATACCCTGGTTGCAGTTCCATGGCTCCTGTCATACCGGTTTCTTCATCAACAGTAAACAGTGCTTCAATAGGAGGGTGTGGAATAGATGTAGAGGAAAGTAAACTCATAATTGCTGCTACACCAATACCGTTATCTGCTCCCAATGTTGTTCCCTTAGCCTGAATCCAACCTTCTTTAATTTCCATTTGAATCCCCTGTGTATCAAAGTCAAATTCGGTGTCATCATTTTTTTGATGTACCATGTCAAGATGAGATTGGAGTACCACCGTTTTTCTATCCTCCATACCGGGAGTAGCTGGTTTTTTGATAATTACATTTTGAATAGCATCTACAACCGTCTCTAATCCTAGTTTTTCACCTAATCCAACCATGAAAGCCACAACTTTTGTCTCTTTTTTAGAGCCTCTTGGAATGGCATTCAAATCAGCAAAATGATTCCATAAAAGAACAGGTTCAGCAGTCCTTATTTCTTGTGACATAGTTTTGTTTTATTAAAGTTCAATTACGGTGTTTTCTGTAGATTTTCTTACTTTTTTTAAGTCCGCCATATAATCATCTTTGGCTCTATTTCCCACAGGAAGTAATAAAACAGATTTCAAATTCATTTTATCTAATTCTAGGACCTTGTCAAATTTAGAAGGATTAAAACCTTCCATAGGACAGCTGTCTATTTGTTGCGTCGCACAAACAGTCAATAGATTGCCTAAGGCAATATAAGCTTGTGATTTGGCAGCTTGTTGTAGCTCATCAGTAGTCGCTTTTGAAACAGTTCCAATCATGTATTCTTTGAACGGAGCAAGGATTTTATCTGGAGTATTGCGAATTTCTTTGACGAGGTTAAAATAGTTCTCTACATCCTTAACAGAAGATTCTTTTTGAATACAAATAACCAAAAGATGTGAAGCATCAACAATCTGTTTCTGTCCGAATGCATGAGGAACCAGAGATTCTCTCAGCTTTTTGCTTTGAATCACAAGCATTTTAATTGGCTGTAACCCGAAAGAAGTCGCCGTTAGGTTAAAAGCTTCTTTAAGAATATGTATCTGCTCCTCAGAAAGGACCGTATTTGAATCAAATTTTTTAGTGGCATAACGCCATTTTAAACTTTCTAAAATATTCATTTTGTTATATTTAATATATACCACAAAAATAGAGGATTTATATTCTTTTATTTCTTTTTGAGTTCCCTTTTTATGATTATTTGCAGTTGAAATATATTTTTTCTTTGGTGTCTTATAATTCTTCTTTTAAGTTTTTTGATTAACTTGTAAAGAAAAAGCGATGGAAATGAACAACTTAAATGCTGATTCGAAGCGTCTTGACGTGTCTAAAATTTTTTTTAAAGAAGATTTTTTACATTATTTGTGGAAGTTTAAACTCTTTAATATTCATAAAACACAGACTATTTACAATCAAGAAATCTCTATTATTTCTGGTGGAACTCATAATCATAATGAAGGTCCTGATTTTTTAAACGCCCAATTAAATATTGATAAACAATTGTGGGCAGGAAATGTTGAAATTCATCTTACATCTTCTGATTGGTATGTGCATAAACATGAAAAAGACCCAAATTACGATGCAGTAGTCTTACACGTGGTTTGGGAATATGATATCCCTGTGTTCTTTAAAGATGGAACAGAGTTGCCTACTGTGCAATTAAAAGACTTTGTTGAGCCTTCTATCTTGAAGGCCTATTATGAATTGTTCTCTGGGGTGCAGAAATGGATCTTATGTGAAGATTCCATTGGTGAAACAGCTCCTTTTGTAATGAAATCATGGTTGAATCGCCTTTATTTTGAACGTCTAGAAGTAAAATCTAAACAGATCTTTAAAATGTTAGAAGCTTCTGCAAATGATTGGGAGGCTGTTTTATTCCATTTGTTGTCTAAAAGTTTTGGTATGAATTTAAATGGAGGTGCTTTTTTAAGTCTGTCAGCTTCTTTTAATTTTTCTGTATTGCGGAAATGTCAATATAAAAAAGGTGTATTAGAAAATTTACTATTCGGACAAGCAGGCTTTCTAGAAGATACAATAGAGGATGTGTGCTACATTCAAATGCAAAAGGAATTTGAGTTTTTGAAAAAAAAGTTTCAATTGCTTCCTTTGTCTAAACAGCAGTTTTTATTCTTTAGGTTGCGACCTCCTAACTTTCCAACCTTGAGGATTTCACAACTAGCCACTTTGTATGAGCGACATATGAATTTGTTCTCTAAAGTGATTGAGCGCTCAGAACTGGAAGATTTTTATAAATTATTTTCAGTAACAACTTCTGATTATTGGCAAACACATTATGTTTTTGGCAAAGAAACTAAGAAAAGAGTAAACAAAACGTCAAAGTCATTTATTGATGTTCTATTGTTAAATGCCATTCTTCCTTTAAAGTATGCATATATGCGCCATCATAATAAAGTAGATTTTGAGATTTTAGAAGAGATGCTTCAAAAAATAAAACCAGAGAAGAATTCAATTATTGAAACTTTTCAGGTAAAAGGAGTCAAAATAAAATCAGCATTTGACAGTCAGGCATTGTTACAGATGAAGCATTTTTATTGCGATCAAAAAAAATGTTTACAATGTGGAATTGGTTTGGAGTTGTTAAAGCCAACTCTTAAAAAGTGAGGAATGGTATTTGTTGTGAAAAAAGAATAATTATAAATTCTCGTAAAAAATAAAGACTTCAAAATTTTCTTTTTTTTTATTTTAGAACTAAACAGTTAATACAACTCAGGATATTGAGTCGGGTTTACCTCATTCATAATTTTATAAACAGCTTCAAAAATATCTTCTTTCGAAGGTTTTGAGAAATAATCTCCATCGCTACCATAAGCAGGTCTATGAGCTTTAGCACTTAACGTAGAAGGCTTGCTGTCTAAATAGTTGTAAGCATTTTGTTCCTCTAATACTTTTTGTAAGATATAAGCAGACGCACCACCTGGAACATCTTCATCTACGACTAGTAAACGACTTGTTTTTTGAATACTTTTAGAAATGTCATGCTTTATGTCAAATGGCATCAAGCATTGTGCATCAATAATTTCAATATTGATTCCTGCTTGTAAAAGGTCTAAAGCTGTCTCCTCAACAATTCTTAAAGTAGAACCATAAGAGACAATCGTGATGTCAGTTCCTTCTTTTATGGTTTCAACATATCCAATAGGAGTAGTGTATTCTCCAAGGTTGTTAGGTAAGTTTTCTTTTAGTCTATATCCGTTTAAGCATTCAATGACTATTGCAGGTTCATCACATTTTAAGAGTGTATTGTAGAAACCAGCAGCTTTTGTCATGTTTCTTGGAACTAAAAGATGTATTCCTCTGAGTGTACTTAATATCATTGACATTGGAGACCCTGAATGCCAGATTCCTTCTAAACGATGTCCTCTAGTTCTAATGATTAGCGGTGCTTTTTGTTTCCCAAAAGTTCTGTATCTTAAGCAAGCCAAATCATCACTAAGTGTTTGGATAGTATAGATTAAATAATCTAAATATTGAATCTCCGCAATAGGACGAAGTCCTCTAAGCGCCATTCCTATACCTTGCCCTATAATTGTTGATTCACGAATTCCTGTATCCGTAACTCGGTCTTCACCGTGTTTGTCTTGTAGGTTTTCCAATCCTTGGTTTACATCACCAATTTTTCCAGAATCTTCTCCAAATATAAATAAGTCATGGTGTTTGCTTAAAAGAACATCAAAGTTGTCTCTAATGATAATTCTAGCGTCTACTTCATGCACTTCTTCAGCATAAGTAGGTTTTATTTCTTCAATTGTACTGACTCCATTTCCAGTGTCATTGTAGAGTTTGGAACTGTATTTGTCTTGCGTAATTTGTTTGTGAGTAATCAACCACTTTCTAAGAGCATTTTTTTCAGGAGAACTTTCAGTTCTTAAAAATTGCATGGTTTTTCTGGCTGTAGAAAAAATTTCTTTACGTGAAGGTTCTCTTGTTTCTGCAAGATCGTTTCTCATTTTTATAATGAAATTTTTATGACTACTGACTTTAGAAACTTCGTCTAATAGATGAATTAATTGTTGCTGTTCTTTTTGCAAAGGAGCTAAAAATGCTTTCCAAGCATCTTTTTTAGCTTGGGCAACAACCTTCTTTGCTTTTTTCTCAAGCTCAATTAGTTCGGCTTCGCTATCAACAATTTTTAAGATGCTCCCATCAGGAGTCTCAAGTTCAAATTCTAAAATCCATTCTTTGAATTTTTTGTTGCAATCAAATTCTTTTTCCCACTCTAATCGGTTTTTACTTTTGTATCGCTCATGAGAACCAGAAGATGAGTGACCTTGTGGCTGTGTTAATTCTTGAACATGTATTAAAACAGGAACATGTTCATTTCTTGAGATTTCTGCAGCGCTATTATAGGTATCTATTAATTTTACATAATCCCAACCGTTTACACGAAGTATCTCTAGTCCTTTATTTTTTTTATCTCTTTGAAATCCATTTAAAACTTCAGAAATATTTTCTTTTGTAGTTTGTAGTTTTGCATGAACTGAAATTCCATATTCATCATCCCAAACACTTGTAATCATAGGTATCTGAAGAACACCGGAAGCATTAATAGCTTCGAAAAAATGTCCTTCGCTTGTACTCGCATTTCCTATAGTTCCCCAACCAATTTCGTTTCCGTTGTCAGAAAATTTAGAATACCCTTTTTTTAAACTTTCTACATTTCTATACAATTTAGAGGCATATGCTAATCCAACCAAACGCGGCATTTGTGCAGCAGTACAAGAAACATCAGAACTTGTATTGTATTGTTTTGTTAAATCCTTCCATTCTCCATTTTTATCAACACTGTGTGTCGCAAAATGACCACCCATTTGTCTACCTGCAGAAAAAGGTTCTGCGTTGATATCTGTATGAGCATAAAGTCCTGCAAAAAATTGATTGGGAGTAAATTCTCCTAAGGCCAACATAAAAGTTTGATCTCTGTAGTACCCTGATCTCCAGTCTCCCTTTTTAAATGCTTTTGCCATTGCTATTTGAGGCAATTCTTTACCGTCACCAAAAATACCAAATTTTGCTTTCCCCGTCAATACTTCTTTTCTTCCGAGTAAACTACATTCACGACTCAATACGACTGTATAGTAATCGTTTAAAATTTCTTCTTTGAATTGGTTAAAAGACAAGTTTTGTTGCTTTTTTCCTGATGTAATTGCGGTCATAGAACAGCTTTTTTAGGCTATGCAAAGGTAGGTTTTTTATATGGTAATTGAAAGAAGAACTAACCTTCAACAAATCAGGAAAAAATTAGTTTTTAAAAATTTGTCAAAATCATAAAATGACAATTCATAGTAAATATCTATTACAGAAACCCTCTTCTTGCAGAATTAAAAATTTTCAATGGTTCAAGAACAAATGTGAATCTGATTTTCTCTCGGTAATTGTTATTCATTTCCCAGCCGTTATTAGAATATATAGGAAGATACAATTCGAAAATTTCATGCATGAAATTAAAACGTAAGCCCGACTCATATCCAAAAAAGACAGGTTTATTTTTGTTTTTTAAGAATCCAACATCATTATAGATTTCTAACCAGTTCCATATATTAAAACTAGTATTGAATGTTGACATCCATTGATTGGCATTTTTTTGATCCTGATCTTTAAAAAATGACTTAAAACCACCTTCCGCAATTATGTATTGTTGATATAGAAATCCTGCATTCTCCTCACGACCATACATCTTGTACTCAAACAAATAATCTTGTGGCTTACTCAATCCAAAGCTAAAATAATCAGAATCAGTACTGTTTCCAAGGAATACTCCTGTATACCATCTAAAATCAAGTTGTCTTTTTTTTTTTGTTAATTTACGGTATCTGAAATCTGCGGATATTTTATTGAAGAATGAAGCCAATTCTATACTTGTCGAAAAGCGAAAGTCGTTTATTAGTTCTGGTCTAGAATAATTATAGGTTAGTTTTATTAAATTATATTTGTCTTCGTTAGATTTTTCAATTCCAGGAGCAATTTCTTTGTCAATAATATGGTACTTTAATCGCAGAAAATTGTATCCAGGAGTTCTCAAAGTTTTTCGGTTAAAAAATAGTGTAGCACTAGGATTTAATACATTGTATCTAAAGTCTTTATCATAATGAAAACTGCTTCCACTGACATCAAATGTTAACTTATAAACAGCTTTGTTTTTTGGGTAATAATTGTACGAAAATGAAAAACCACCGGAAGGGTTGTTACTTTTAAAACTATAAGTAGGCACAATACGGTATTCAAATGGCTTCTTTAAGATGGCGCTGTTGTGGAATTGGACACCTAAGATCAATCCATCATAAAAATTGTATCCAATCCTCGGTCTGTAGAATACTTGAGAGTAATATGGGTCGTTAATGTCTTTTATTAATTTGAATTGCAGAGGTCTTTCAAACAACTTGGCTTTTACATTTTTCCAATTGTTTCTTTGGTTAAACTCAGGATACAAGTTCTCATAATTAATCGAAACTTTGTCAAAGTCACTTTTTTTAACAGTTATAGTTTTAGAAGAATCTATATCGGGAATCCATTGCTTCCAAACAATTTTTTTGTTTTTAATACCATATAATGCAACCGGAGCTGTTATGTTTCTATTGTTTACGATTGTTACAGAGACAGAATCTTTGTCAGAATTAATTTTTTTAATTGTATAGTCAATCTTTTTACTAGAATTTAAATAATCTCCAAAAAACCATGAAAGCTCTTTTTTAGTATTTGAGGTGATAATCTCTTTGAATAATTGAGTAGAGTTGGTTTTAAACTTGTCCTCCTTTATGTATTGTTTTAAGCTCTTTCTGAAGACATCCTCTTCAAGGAAGTTTTCTAAATATCTCAAACCTAAACCTGCTTTGTAGCTACTAATTATTTTTCTATTGAAGTTTGATAAAGAATCTACACGTGTTGTTAATGATTGATCTAGGTTTTTACGTGCGCTAAATTGGTACATATAGGGATACTTGTCATTAAAACTTAGTTTGGTTAAATTTAATGTTTTTAACCCCCATATATTTGAAAGATTACCTAAGATTTTGGCTTCAGAATAAAATTCTTTACAATATTCCATCAATAAATAAATTTCAATTCCTTCAGGTAGCCAATAGTCTTCATTTTTATTAACGATGACCATTTCTTCTACCATTTTTTTACTTATTGCTTTGAAGAATTCAATATCCCATTTGAATATATCTGAGAAATCACTTAGGAACTTCGGAATATCCAGTCCATACACTCTATTCTTATATGCTGTTTCTTTGTCAATTAATAATTTACTATGGGGGAATTTACCTAAATATCTTTCAATAAAAGTGATTTCTCTATTAATGACACTTTGTTTAAGAGCATGAGGTAAGTTCTCATCGCTAATATTGGATAGAACAACTATATGATCCGTTTTGTATGTAGGGTAACTTTTTTCTTTAGTGATGTTTAATTGAATATCAACCCTGTTTTTTCCCGTTAGATGATAGATCGCTGAGTTTTTTGAATACGTTTTAGAACTGTGTAAGCCTGAATTGATATGATAGTTTATAGGCGTGTGAATCGTAAGATCGTAGTCAATAACATTCATATACATATGGTCGATGTCAATATTATTGTTTGCTTTCCACTCTCCTTGATTACAAACTGCAGGAACCAAATACCAATACCTTAAAATGTAGTCATTTAAGTTGTTTTTACCATAGGATGTGAATTTGCTGCTTGGAAATTTTACTTTATAGTTTACTGTAAGAATTAGTGAATCTTGAGGTAAGAGAGGTTGCGTTAATAGTACTTCAAGAATATCCTCTGAACCCTTGTAGTTCTGAAATTCAACCGGTTTAAAATTAACCGAAACTCTTCTTATATCTGAATGCCCTCGTTCAATAGAATCGGCAAAGTAAAGTGCCTTTTTATGGTTCTCCAACATTCTTTTTACCAGGACAGTTTTTTTATCTTTAAAACTATTTGGCCAATTGTGAAGGACAATGTTTTGCAATGTAGTTCCACTTTTATTTACATAAGTTATTTTTTGCTGAATAGCCAATTGATCCACTTCAGGAAGCAAGAGTGCTTTGATTGCTATTTTTGAATTTTGAGCATATCCAAAAGAGGTAAAAACCGATAAACAAATAAAAAACAGAACTATTTTTCTCAAAGTTTCTTCTATGATTAAAAATTTGGTTTTAAGCTGAATTTCGTGTAGAAATCATTCAGATGATCCACCGCTTCATCTGCCGTGTCTACAATTATAAACAAGTCTAAATCTTCTTCACTAATTGTTTCATTTTCTTCTAGTAATACTTTCTTGATCCAATCAATAATACCGCTCCAAAAATCTGTATCGACTAGAACAATTGGAAAACGCCCGATTTTCTTTGTTTGAATTAAAGTAATTGCTTCAAATAATTCGTCTAAAGTTCCAAATCCACCCGGCATCACAATAAAGCCTTGAGAGTATTTTACGAACATAACTTTACGAACAAAGAAGTAATCAAAATCTAGACTCATTCCAATACTCGTATATGGATTGTCGTTTTGTTCAAAAGGAAGTTCAATATTTAGACCTACCGAAGTTCCATTACCACGATGGGCACCTTTATTCCCAGCTTCCATAATTCCAGGTCCACCGCCTGTGATTACTCCATAGCCATTCTGAGTCAATTTATAACCAATCTCTTCTGCCAGTATATAATGTTTATGAGTTGGTTTTGTTCTGGCAGAACCAAAAATACTCACCGATGGACCTATTTTACTTAAACGTTCATATCCATCTACAAATTCAGACATGATTTTAAAAATTCCCCAAGAGTCATTTGTTTTTGTTTCATTCCATGTTTTTGGCGTAAAGCGTTCTCTAATTTTTCTGTCTTCGTGAGGAGTCATAGTTCTTTTTTTAGGAAGTATTTTCTAAATATTTTTGGAGAATTTTTTCTGCAAAACAGTAAGATATACCTGTGATTATCGACCTAATAATACAGCTTTTATACTAAGATTGCAAGAGTTCTTTTGATAAAAATTTAGCAGTGTAGCTTTTTTTGTTTTTTATGATTTCTTCTGGTGTTCCTTTACACAAAACAGAACCACCTTTTTTACCACCCTCAGGTCCAATATCAATAATGTAATCAGCTAATTTTATAACATCCATATTGTGTTCAATAATAAGAACAGTATTTCCTTTGTCCGTTAGTTCATTTAGAACTTTCATCAATACATTGATGTCTTCAAAATGAAGACCAGTAGTAGGTTCATCAAGAATATAAAAAGTGTTTCCGGTGTCTTTTTTAGACAATTCTGAAGCCAATTTAATTCGCTGTGCTTCTCCTCCAGAAAGAGTTGTAGATTGCTGTCCAAGAGTTATATAGCCTAAGCCTACGTCTTGAATCGTTTTTATTTTTCTGTAAATCTTAGGAATCAACTCAAAAAAGACAACTCCTTCGTTGATGGTCATATTTAGAATATCTGAAATTGATTTTCCTTTGTATCGAACTTCAAGGGTTTCTCTATTGAAGCGTTTTCCTTGACAGGTTTCACATTCTACATGTACGTCAGGCAAAAAGTTCATTTCAATAATTCTCAACCCACCTCCTTGACAAGTTTCACAACGACCTCCTTTTACGTTGAAAGAAAATCTTCCGGCTTTGTAGCCACGAATCATGGACTCTGATGTTTTGGCAAATAAACTGCGAATTTCACTAAACACACCTGTGTATGTAGCGGGATTAGACCTAGGCGTTCTTCCGATAGGGGACTGGTCTATGTCAATGATTTTATCGACATGTTCTAGACCTTTTATTGATTTATAAGGCATCGGTTCTTTTACACCTCTGTAAATATGTTTGTTTAGAATAGGATATAAGGTTCCGTTTACTAAGGATGATTTTCCACTCCCAGAAACACCCGTTACACAAATCATTTTTGCCAAAGGAAAAGTGACAGATACATTTTTTAGGTTGTTCCCATTAGCACCTTTTAAAATTAACTCTTTTCCATTTCCTTTTCTTCTAGAAGTTGGAACAAGAATTTGTTTTCTTTTGGTAAGATAGTCAGCAGTTAAAGTGTTCTCTTTTATCATTTCTTCAAAAGTTCCTTTACTTACAATTTCTCCACCATGCCTTCCTGCTCCTGGACCAATGTCTAGCACGTAATCTGCAGCTTCCATCATGTCTTGATCGTGTTCTACAACCAATACAGAATTCCCGATATCTCTTAATTTTAGTAAAGATTGTATCAGTCTTTCATTGTCACGTTGGTGCAATCCAATACTTGGTTCATCTAAAATATAAAGGACTCCTACAAGCTGAGATCCAATTTGTGTTGCCAATCTAATTCTTTGCGCTTCGCCACCAGAAAGAGATTTAGAAGTTCTGTCAATTGTCAAATACTCCAACCCAACATCTAATAAAAATTGAATTCGTGTTCTGATTTCTTTGATGATTTCGGAACCTATGATTTTTTGTTTGTCAGAAAGATTCGGTTCTAGATCCTTGAACCATTCTGACAATTCCACAACATCCATCTGAGCCAATTGGGAAATGTTTTTATTCTGAATTTTAAAATAGAGAGATTCTTTTTTTAAACGCTGTCCATTACAGGTAGTGCAATTACTCTCTTCCATAAAAGATTTGGCCCATCTTCTAATAGTTGTAGAGTCACTATTGTTGTATTGATCTGTAATAAAAGCTTTGATTCCCTCGAAATCAATTTCATACTTTCTTGTAACTCCTAAGGTTTTTGAGTTGACTTCAAATTTTTCTTTTCCTCCGTTTAAAATAACGTCCATCGCTTCCTCAGGAATTTTATGGATCGGATCTGTCAATTTAAATTTAAAACGATCTGCTATGATTTCCAATTGTTTGAAAATCCAACTGTTTTTCTGTTCCCCTAATGGAGCAAATCCACCCACTGAAATAGAGATTTTTGGGTCTGGAACTAATTTTTGATATGTGGTGTGTTTTACAGTTCCCAGACCGTTGCATTCTTCACAGGCCCCCTTGGGAGAGTTAAAAGAAAAAGAGTTGGGTTCAGGGTTAGGATATGCAATTCCTGAAGTAGGACACATTAAATTTTTGCTAAAATAACGAGGCGTTTCCCCTTGGTGCTCTATGGTCATTAAAATATTATCACCCGCGTACAAGGCGGTTTTAATACTTTCTTCTATTCTTTTTGTGTTGGCTTCGTTTACCACAAGACGATCAATCACGATCTCAATATCATGCGTTTTGTAACGATCCAATCGCATGCCTTTTTCAATGTCTTTTATTTCTCCATCTACTCTGACCTTTACAAATCCTTGTTTTGAAATTTGTTCAAATAAATCTCTATAATGCCCTTTTCTAGATTTTACTACAGGGGCAAGAATTATTGTCTTTTTTGTGTCATATTCTTTTAAAATCAATGAGATAATTTGCTCATTGGTATAACTAACCATTTTCTCGTCGGTTTTGTAAGAATATGCATCAGCGGCTCTTGCATACAACAAACGTAAAAAATCATAAATTTCAGTGATAGTACCTACTGTAGAACGAGGGTTCTTATTGGTGGTTTTTTGTTCTATGGAAATAACAGGGGAAAGACCATCTATTTTATCAACATCAGGACGTTCCAATCCGCCAAGAAACTGACGTGCATAGGCAGAAAAAGTTTCAATGTATCTTCTTTGTCCCTCTGCATAAATAGTGTCAAAAGCCAAAGATGATTTTCCACTACCGCTCAAACCTGTAATAACAACTAGTTTCTCTCTAGGTATTTTTACATCAATGTTTTTTAGGTTATGAGTTCTAGCGCCTAAGACTTCTAGGTATTCTTGTTGGTTTTCCATAAATATTTCAAAAAAGCAAAGATACTTAAAATGAGTTGGAAATCGTCTATCGTTCCTCGTCCATCGGAAATCGAACATCGAACAACGATGATATGTCAACGAACATCGAATAACGAAAAAAAACCTACATTTGTTTTCTTCGAAAATAGGATATGGTTCAAAATATTTTACAAAAAATAGGGTACGGGTTTTTTACCTTGTTTGGTGTTGCTACTACAATTTTTTTGTTGTTTAATGTATTGCCTGGAGATCCAGCGAGAATGATGTTAGATCAAAGACAGGACAGTGAGCAATTGATAAACGTGAAGAAAAAATACGGTTTTGACAAACCAATTTCTGTGCAGTATTTATATTATATAAATGATGTTTCCCTAGTCTCTCTTCATAGCAATTCAAAAGAAGATTATACTTTTTTAGAAAGTGGAAAATACAATGTCTTCGGATCTCTTTCTTTAGGGAGTATTGCATTCGTTTTAAAGACCCCTTATTTACGTCATTCTTTTCAAAAGAATGGGAAATCTGTGGTGAAAATTATTTCTGAAACGTTGCCAAATACAGCAGTGCTTGCAGTCTCTTCTATTGGGATAGCATTGGTAATCGGTATTTTCTTTGGAGTGCTTTCGGCTTTGTATAAAGATTCTTTTTTTGATCGCTTTGTAGCTGTTGTAAGCACTGTAGGAATGAGTTTGCCTTCTTTTTTATCGGCTATTTTATTCGCTTGGTTTTTTGGGTTTGTCTTGAAAAAATACACGAATTTGAATATGACAGGGAGTTTGTATGAAGTTGATGATTTTGGAGAAGGAGTGCAGCTGCAATTAAAAAATTTAATTCTACCTGCGATAGTTTTAGGGATTCGTCCGTTGGCAGTTGTCATTCAATTGATGCGAAATTCTTTGTTAGAGGTATTGAGTCAAGATTATATACGTACAGCCAAAGCAAAAGGATTGAGTAGTTTTCAGATTGTAAAAAGACATGCTTTTAAAAACGCATTGAATCCTGTTGTTACGGCCATTTCAGGTTGGTTTGCTTCTATGTTGGCAGGAGCGGTTTTTGTAGAGTATATTTTTAACTGGAACGGATTGGGTAAAGAAATTGTGGAAGCTTTGAACACTTTAGATCAGCCCGTTATTATGGGAGCTGTGTTGGTTATTGCTACCTTGTTTATATTGATAAATATTTTGGTAGACGCTATTTATGGTTGGCTAGATCCTAAAATTAGATTGGGTTAATTTTTTATCGAAAACGTTTGAGTATTCAGGTATGCCTATCTCTTTTTTATGTTAGGATTTAGCTGTAAGTTTGTGCACTAAATCATGACCAAGTGTTTGACTTTTAAACACAAATATTATGAGAATTCTAATTATGAGAAACGTACTTTTTATTTTTTTATTCGTTGTTTCTGCTTGTACTACAGCACAGGATAAAACGCGTTTTTCTGAAAAAGGGCTGGCAGATGTAATGGTTTCTTTAGCTGGTGAAGAGCTTGCGTTTTCTGAAATAATCAATCAATATAAAGGAAAAAAAATAGTGATTGATGTTTGGGCATCTTGGTGTGGAGATTGCATTGGAGGAATGCCCAAAGTAAAAGAATTACAAAGTGAGTCTGGTGATGCTATTGTGTATTTATTTTTGTCTTTAGATAAAAACAGGGATGCTTGGAAAAGAGGAATTGAGAAATACAACGTAGAAGGTGAGCATTATTTCGTACCATCGGGGTGGAAAGGAGATTTTAACAAGTCGATTGAATTAGATTGGATTCCAAGATATATAGTTGTTGATAAAACAGGTGAAATTATACTTTGGAAAGCCAAAACAGCAAAAAGTGAAAAATTAGCGAAAGCGATACATTCTAAAAATTAAAATTAAATTATTAAATAATGAGAAGTAAAATTGTAGCAGGTAACTGGAAAATGAACAATGACTTAGCAGCTTCAAAAGCATTGGCTAACGGATTGGTAGAAGGATTAAGTGGAAAGTCATTAGTAAACACTAGAGTAATTGTTGCTCCTACGTTTGTAAACTTAACAACTGTAAATGAACTTGCTGAAGGTTCTGTAGTGGAAGTTGCTGCTCAAACGATGCACGAAGCTAAAAGTGGAGCATATACAGGAGAAATTTCTGCTGAAATGTTGACTTCAATCGGATTGAAATCTGTCATCTTAGGACACTCTGAAAGAAGAGAGTACTTTGGAGAAGATGACGCTTTATTAGCTAAAAAAGTTGATGCTGCATTGGCAAATAACTTAGAAGTAATTTTCTGTTTTGGAGAAGTATTAGAAGACCGTAAATCTGGAAATCATTTTTCAGTAGTTGAGTCTCAAATTTCAAATGCAATATTTCATTTAGAAGCTGCGGCATGGTCTAAGATTGTTTTGGCTTACGAGCCAGTATGGGCAATTGGAACAGGTGAAACTGCTTCTGCTGATCAAGCGCAAGAAATGCACGCTTTTATTAGAAAAATCGTTGCAGATAAATACGATGCTGCTTTGGCGCAAGAGGTTTCTATTTTATATGGAGGCTCTTGTAAACCAGGAAATGCAAAAGAAATTTTCTCTAAAGAAGATGTTGATGGTGGATTGATTGGTGGTGCTGCATTGCAAGCTGCTGATTTTATTGCAATCATTGAAGCGATTCAGTAGTAAGAAAAAAGTATTCTTTGATCAGCTCAGAGTACTTTTCCTTTAATATTTTATTAAAAGCACTATCAACGTTTGTTGATAGTGCTTTTTGTTTGTTTCGTATTTGTAACAACGAACGGAGGCTGAGCTTGTCGAAGTCTCGTTTTTAAATAGCAATATCATTTGCTTTACCCTTGGACAGGGGTAGGGTGCGCAATCAAGCCACCCAGTTTGTCATTTCGACCTTAGGAGAAATCCTACACAACTCATGGGGGATTAATTAAATGTGATTTGTAACAACAAACGGAGGCTGAGCCTGTCGAAGTCTCGTGTTTAAATATTAGATTCATTTACTTTACCCTTCGACAGGCTCAGGGTACGTTGACAAACCTTATCTCAATTACACACTACATAAAACAATTCCACAATTAAGCGATTACACGATTCAACAAATACCCTATCTTTGCAGCTCTAAAAACAAGAAGATTATGAATGCAGTATATATAGGTTTTACTTTTACAGTAACCCCAAGAGATCCAGCAACGGAAATGTTAATCGCAGAATTAGGAGTTGCCGGTTTTGAGAGTTTTGTAGAAAATGAAGAAGGTGTCATTGCATACATCCAAAAAGACGAATATAACGATGCTATTTTAGAGAATATTTTCGTTTTAAATTCTGGAGAGTTTGATATCAAATACACCAAAGAAGAAATAGAGCAAGTAAATTGGAATAGTGAGTGGGAAAAGAATTTCAATCAAATTCAGGTGGATGATAAAGTGTCTATACGAGCACCATTTCACGAAAATCCAAATTTAGAATACGATATTGTGATTGAGCCAAAAATGAGTTTTGGAACAGGGCACCATGAAACAACACATATGATGGTGCAGCATTTGTTGGACTTAGATGTAAAAAATAAAAAAACATTAGATATGGGATGTGGAACTGGGATCTTGGCAATATTTGCTGAGATGAAAGGAGCACAGCCTATTGATGCGATTGATATTGACAACTGGTGTTATTTGAATACGGTTGAGAATGTTGAACGAAATAATTGCAAACATATAACTGCTTACGAAGGAGTGGCTGATTTATTAGTAGGGAAGAAGTATGATGTTATTATAGCTAATATCAACAGGAATATATTGTTGGCAGATATTGATGTTTATGGTTCTTGTTTGAATGCTGGTGGTTCGCTGTTGTTAAGTGGATTCTATGCAGAAGATATTCCGTTGTTAGATGTGAAAGCAATTGCTTTGGGAATGAAGCTACAAAAAACGTTAGAACGAAATAAATGGGTGTCGTTAAGGTATTCGAAAATTTCTTAACTTTGTAGCCTGAATAAGAATTTTGATTTTTAAGTTATAGAAATCAATTAAGAAGATGTATGATGAGTGTAAAAGAAAAAAATCAAGAAGATTTAGACATCCTAGAGATGTTGACCCCAAAGCATGAAATTATATTACATAATGATGATGTAAATACATTTGATCATGTAATAGATGCTTTGGTTGATATATGTGAACATACTTTAGAGCAAGCTGAGCAATGTGCTGTTTTGGTTCATTACAAAGGAAAATGTGCTGTGAAAACAGGCGAGTATGATGAGCTAAAATTACAATGTTCAAAATTACAACAATTAGGACTTTCGGCTGAATTGGTGTAGTATTTTGTAAAAACATAAGTTATAAAAAATCAGAACTCAAGTATGGGTGCTGATTTTTTTTATTTAAAAACACATAAGGAATTTCCAAAATTACAAAGTATTCACTGATGAGCTGATTAAAAATAAGTATTTTTGTAGAAATATCCCCACGTTACAATGCTATCGAAGTTAAAGAAAAAAAGTATCCAGAAACATTTTAGTAGAGAGCAATCTAATGCTTCTTTGAATCCTCGGAATATAAATACAAAACCTATTAGAAAAATAGGGGTATTAATGGAAGAATCTCAATTATTAAAAAGTAATGATACGTTGAATTCTCTGCAGCAAAATTTCGAAATTCCATTAGAAAACATAGAGCTTTTAGTCTTTAAAAATTTCGATAAAAAACAAGTCTATACAGATTTTGAGTGTACAGAAAAAGATTTTGGATGGTATGGAAGTTTAAAATTAAACAAGCTACAGGAATTTGTTAAAAATGAATACGATCTGTTGATAAACTATGGATTTGAAGAAAATTTATATTGGAATGTGATAACTTTGCAGTCCCAATCTAATTTTAAAGTAGGTTTTGCTGCAAAAAAAGATGGGCTGTATGATTTAGCAATCTCAGATACAGAAAGAAATTTAGATGTATTGACATCTGAGATGGTAAAGTATTTAAAGATATTAAAGAAATTATAATGCAAGCATTTTTTGGAACAGGTACAGCTTTGATTACTCCTTTTAAGGATGATAAAAGTATTGACATTGCTGCTTTAGAGCAATTGGTTAATTTTCAAATTGAAAATGGGGTAGAGTATGTTGTTGTGTTAGGAACAACTGCTGAATCTGTTACGTTAACATCTCAAGAAAAAGAGCTTGTAAAACAAACAATAATAACGACAAACAATGGACGTGTTCCTTTGGTTCTTGGTGTTGGAGGAAATAACACAGCAGCAGTCGTAGAAGATTTACAAACATTAGATTTGTCTGCTTACGAGGCAGTGCTTTCTGTTTCTCCATATTACAACAAACCTTCTCAGGAAGGAATATACCAGCACTATGTTGCTGTTTCAGAAGCGAGTCCAGTTCCTGTTATTCTTTATAATGTTCCGGGTAGAACAAGTTCAAATATAACTCCAGAAACGGTGGTGAGATTGGCCACTTCTTGTGACAATATTATTGGTGTAAAAGAAGCTGCAGGAGATCTTGTTCAAGCAATGAAGCTTATCAATAGTGTCCCAGATGGATTTTTAGTGATCTCAGGAGATGATATGATTGCTCTTCCAATGACACTGGCCGGTGGTTCAGGTGTGATTTCAGTATTAGGTCAAGCGTATCCTAAAGAATTCTCAGAAATGATTCGTTTAGGTTTGCAAAAAAATACAGAAGCTGCTTTTCAAACTCATTACCAAATGATGGGCGTTGTCGATTTAATTTTTGAAGAAGGAAACCCTGTTGGAATAAAAGCATTGATGATGTTGTTGGCAGATGTGAAAACTACTATTCAAGTGCGTTTACCCCTTGTTTCAGCTAGCGATGTACTTCTACAAAAACTAGAAAAGTTCACACATGCTTTTTGTGAATAGTGAATTAACAAATCTTTAGGAGACAATAAACAGTTGAATACTATAATTGGACTTATTTTTGGTTTTGGTTTTCATTCAAAAATCACTTTATTATTTCACAAATAATGTCTAATTTTGCAAAATGCTTAAATTGAAAAATCTTTTATTATTATTTTCTGTAATTGCATTCGTTTCTTGTAGTCAGTACAATAGAGTATTGAACAAAGGAAGTGTGTCTGAAAAGTATAAAATGGCTTCAGGTTTATATGAGGCTAAAAAATTCAGTAAAGCATTACGTCTTTTTGAGATGATTACACCTGCTTATAAAGGAAAACCTCAAATGGAGCGTATTCAGTTTATGGTAGCTCAATCTTATTTAAATACAAAAGATTATGAAAACGCAGCGTATTATTTTAATCGTTTCGTTTCTAATTATCCTAAAAGTTCTAAAAAAGAAGAGTCGGTATTTAATGCAGGCAAATGTCTTTATTTGGCTTCCCCTAAATATAGTGTAGATCAAACAGTAACAAAAGAAGCTTTAGTTGCTTTTCAAAAGTACTTCAATGCATATCCAGATTCTAAGCATCTTGCCGAAGCAAATGAGATGGTACGTCAGTTACAATACAAAATAGAAACAAAAGCTTTTAAAATAGCAAAACAATATTACGATATCGGTTATTTTTCATCCGCAATTACTGCATTTGATAATATGACATCTGAATATTTTGGAACTGTTTATAGAGAAGAGGCCTTTTACTACAAATTTAAAGCTTCTTATGAATTAGGAGTTAGAAGTTCGTATAAGAAAAAAATGATTCGTTTAGATGCGGCTCAAAAAGCATACGATAAGTTAAAAAGAAATTACCCAGATTCGAAATATCTGAAAGAGTCAGATGGTTTGATAAAGCAAATCCAAGAAGAAAAAGCAATATTAATTAGTTAACAAATAGTCAAGATGGATCACAAAAACACAAATGCACCAGATACAACTGTAACTTATGATAAATCTAAAGTAGAAGCTGCTACTGGAAATATCTATGAAGCAATTTCTATCATTGCTAAAAGAGCAGATCAAATCAATGGTGATTTGAAAAAAGAATTGGTTGAGAAGTTAGAGGAATTTGCTACGTATAGCGATAGTTTAGATGAGGTTTTTGAAAACAAAGAGCAAATCGAGGTTTCTAAATTCTATGAAAAACTACCTAAAGGGCACGCTTTGGCTGTTGAAGAGTGGTTAAATGATAAAATTTATTTCAGGAAATCTGACAAAAAAGACTAATTAAATGAGTGTTTTAAAAGGTAAAAAAATTCTCTTAGGTGTAACCGCAGGAATTGCAGCCTATAAAACAGCACATCTAGTAAGATTATTTATCAAAGCAGGAGCCGAGGTCCAAGTGGTCATGACTCCTGCTTCTAAGGATTTTATAACTCCTTTAACGCTCTCCACACTTTCTAAAAATCCTGTTCATTCTACTTTTTATGAACAAAGTGATGAAAATGAATTGTGGAATAACCATGTAGACTTGGGACTTTGGGCTGATTTAATGTTGATAGCACCTGTTACAGCAAACAGCTTGTCTAAAATGGCACATGGTACTGTTGATAATTTATTATTAGCAGTGTATTTATCAGCAAAATGTCCGGTTTATTTTGCTCCGGCTATGGATTTGGATATGTTCAAGCATAATTCTACCACAGAAAATATTTCTAAACTACAAAAGTTTGGAAACGTATTGATTCCTGCTGCAAGTGGTGAATTAGCAAGTGGCTTGGTAGGGGAAGGTCGTATGGCTGAGCCTGAAGATATTGTTCGTTTTATTGAAGCAGATTTAGCAAGTAAATTACCTCTTAAAGGAAAAAAAATATTAATCACCGCCGGTCCAACATATGAAGCAATAGATCCTGTTCGTTTTATTGGGAATCATTCTTCTGGAAAAATGGGGTTTAATTTAGCCTTATGTGCAGCAAATTTAGGAGCAGAGGTTGTTTTGGTTTCTGGACCCAGTTCGCAAACAATATCTCATTCTTCTGTAAAAAGAATTGATGTTGTCAGTGCAGAACAAATGTACAATACAGTTTTTGAGTATTATGCTCAAGTAGATATCGCTATTGCAGCAGCAGCTGTGGCAGATTATGCACCTGTTTCTACAGCGACTCAGAAAATTAAAAAAACAGAAGGAAATCTTCCGATCGAATTAAAAGCAACAAAAGATATTTTGGCTGCTATGGGAATTTCGAAACAGGATCAGTTTTTAGTTGGTTTTGCTTTGGAAACCAATAATGAATTAGAAAATGCGAGAGGAAAATTAGCACGTAAGAATTTAGATATGATTGTCTTGAATTCTCTAAGGGATAAAGGAGCTGCTTTTGGTGGAGATACAAATAAGATAAGCGTAATAGATAATTCAAATATAGTTACTGAATTCGCGTTAAAGTCAAAGGAAGATGTCGCTTCTGATATTTTTACTGAAATTTTAAAAAGAGCGAATGTCTAAAATAGTTACAGTTTTATTTCTTTTTTTTATGTCTTTTACTTCTGTAACTGCACAAGAATTAAATTGTTCTATTACTATAAATTCAGACAACGTAAGTAGTTCTAATAAACAGGTGTTCTCAACACTTGAGAGGGCTTTACAAGAGTTTGTAAATAACAACCAGTGGACGAGTAAAGTGTACGGTCAAAAGGAACGTATTGATTGTGGAATGACATTGATACTGAATTCTCAAGACAATACAGTTTTTTCAGGATCATTGCAAGTAAACGCAGTTAGGCCTGTGTTTGGAAGTAGCTATAGCTCGCCTATCTTTAATTATAAAGATGCTAATATTTCTTTCGAGTATGTTGAGTTTGAGCCACTGGTATACAATCCTTCAACATATGAATCAAATTTAATATCTTTAATCACGTACTATATCTATATGATTATTGCGATTGATTCAGACACCTTTGAGATGAAAGGAGGAGAGCCTTTTTACAAACAAGCATTAGATATTGCAAACTTAGCTCAGCAAGGAAGCAGTTCCGGTTGGGAGCCAAAAAGAAATTCATTGAATAGATACTCATTGGTAGATTTAATACTATCACCTGCACATAAAGAATATCGAGAAATTATGTATGGCTATCATCGTAATGGGATGGATCTTTTTTCCACAGATAAAAAGAAAGCGAAAGATGAAGTCTTGAATCAACTAATGTCTTTTCAAGCATTGAATACGAGAAGTCAAAATTCATTTTTGTTTCGGATTTTCTTTGATGCCAAGTCTGATGAAGTTGTTGAGGTTTTTAAATCAGGACCTGAAGTAGAACTTCGTGACTTGAAGCGATTATTAGGACGTATTTCTGCACCTAATAGTGCCAAATGGAAAAAGATCAAATAGTCTCGCTTTTACCATGTTAATGGCTCTTAATAAGAGCTTTTTTTTTGCCTACTATTTTGTGGAATTTTCCGAAAAAGAATCGTTAAATTTACGGTTCTTAATTTTGTACATCTTTAAAAACATAAGAAATTGTTAACTACATTATCTATATCAAATTATGCTCTTATTAAAGAGCTACAAACTGATTTCACAAAAGGACTTTCCATAATTACAGGAGAAACAGGAGCAGGTAAATCTATTGTACTTGGAGCTTTAGGATTGGTGATGGGAAACCGTGCCGATTTGAATAGCTTGAAAGAAGATGATAAAAAATGTATTATCGAAGCTACCTTCTCTATAGAAGAATATGCTTTGAAATCTTTTTTTGAAACAGAGGATTTAGATTATGAGGCGCAAACTATTATTCGAAGAGAAATTCTTCCTAGTGGAAAATCTCGTGCTTTTGTAAACGACACGCCTGTAACTTTGTCTGTTTTGAATACATTGAAAGAAAGACTTATTGATGTGCATTCACAGCATAAAACGGCGCAGCTATCTGAAAGTTATTACCAGTTTCAGATTCTAGATGCGTTGGCAGGAAATGAGCAGTTTATTGAGGCCTATCAGATAGAATTAAAGACCTATAGAAAACTTCAAAAAGAATTGAATGTTTTATTAAAAAGTCAAGAAGCGGCCAAACAAGAATATGCATATAATTCTCATTTATATGAAGAATTGGTTGCAGCAAAATTAAAAGAAGGCGAACAAGCAGAGCTAGAGGAAACTTTAGAGAAGCTAAACAATAGCGAAGTTATTAGAACTTCTTTGTCAGAAAGTGTAAACGTAGCTTCTGACGAACATGTAGGATTGCAATCTGGATTGTATCAGATGAAAACTGCTTTGGATAGAATCGCACCTTTTTCAATTGATTATGATGCTTTTTCTAACCGAGTAGAGAGTTTAAAAATAGAATTAGACGATGTTGTTTTTGAATTAGAAAAAGCCATTGAAAATGTAGATGTAAATCCAGATGAAATTGAGGTGCTAAACGATCGATTGCAATTGATGTATACGCTACAGAAAAAACATATGGTCGCTTCTGTTTTAGAACTGTTCGCTGTAAAAGAAAATTTAGAAATAAAAGTTAGTCAAGTTGAAAATGCTTCAGAAATTTTAGAAGAAAAGCAATTGGCTATTTCTAAGATTGAAGAAAAACTGAATCGTTCTTGTCAAAAAATTCATAAGAATAGAAAAATAGCCATTCCAAAGTTGACAAAACAATTGGAAGAGGTATTGTCTAGGTTAGGAATGGAGAATGCAACGTTTAAAGTAGAAACGGTATTGTCTGATACTTTTTATACAAATGGAAAAGACGAATTAAATTTCTTGTTTTCTGCCAATAAAGGAACTCAGTATGGTGAATTGAAAAAAGTGGCTTCTGGTGGTGAGTTGTCCAGGATTATGTTGGGTGTAAAATTGATTTTATCAAAATACACAAAACTACCTACCATTATTTTTGATGAAATAGATACTGGAGTTTCTGGGGAAGTTTCAAATAAAATTGCGGATGTAATGCATGAGATGGGGAATTATATGCAAGTAATTACGATTACACATTTGCCTCAAATAGCAGCCAAAGGAGAAAGTCATTTCAAAGTATACAAAGAAGATATTGCTGGTGTAACAACGACCTTCTTAAAACCTTTAACTGCCGAAGAACGCATTGTAGAAGTAGCAGAGATTTTAGGAGGAAAAATAATTAGTAATTCTGCCATGGAACATGCAAAAGAACTTTTAAAAGTTTAAATCGAACAGGCATTAAGTTCGATAAATTGATAACTACAGTATTATGGATTTTAAGAAAATATTACCTTATTTAATTGCTATTATCGTTTTTGTAGGTGTTTCTATAGCTTATTTTTCTCCTGTCTTAAAAGGAGAAAAATTATTTCAAAGTGATATCCAACAATTTAGAGGGATGTCTAAAGAGATCAAAGACTTTAGAGTAGAACACGGTGAAGAACCTTATTGGACAGATGCTGCGTTTGGAGGAATGCCTTCTTACCAATTGAGTACGTATTACCCGAACGATTATATAAAGAAACTAGACAGTGTAATTCGTTTTTTACCAAGACCTGCTGATTATTTATTCCTATATTTCTTAGGTTTTTTTGTGTTGCTATTGGTGTTAAAGTTTGATTGGAAATTGGCAATGATCGGTTCCTTGGCATTTGGCTTTTCAACCTATTTTATAATAATAATAGGAGTTGGTCATAATGCAAAAGCACATGCGATAGGCTATATACCTATGGTGCTTGCTGGAGTGTTGTTGGTTTTTCAGAATAAATTATTCAAAGGTTTTTTGTTGACGACCCTTGCAATGGCCTTGGAAATTAATACGAGTCATCTACAAATGACATATTACTTATCATTTGTCCTATTGATTTTAGGAATCGTTTTTTTAGTGGATGTTTTAAAAAACAAGGAAAATATAAAGTCGTTCGCGGCTCAAGTAGGTGTTGTTTTTATTGCGATGTTTTTAGCTTTAGGAATGAATGCTTCTAGCCTGCTAGCAACCAAAGAATATGCAGACCATAGCACACGTGGAAAAAGTGAACTAACAGTTGCTGCAGATGGGAAATCAAAGGAAGTGACCTCTGGTTTGTCTAAAAGTTATATTACAGAATATAGCTACGGAAAATTAGAAACCTTTAACTTATTTATTCCTCGTTTTACCGGAGGGGCAAATAGCGAAAATTTAGGGGTTGATTCTAATACGTATGCTTTTTTAAGTTCTAAAATAGATAGCGCTCAAGCAAAGAGTTTTTCAAAAAGTGTACCTACCTATTGGGGAAGTCAACCTATAGTTGCAGCACCCGCATATATTGGTGCTATATTTATTTTCTTATTTATTCTAGGAATTTTTATAGTAGACACGAAAGTAAAAAAATGGTTGGTTGCTACCACTGTTTTTTCAATTTTAATGAGTTGGGGACATAATTTTGACATACTGACAAATATTTTTATTGAATACGTACCGCTATATAATAAATTTAGAGCTGTTTCATCCATTCAGGTACTTGCAGAAATTTGTATCCCATTATTGGGGTTGTTGGCGTTAAAAGAATTTTTCTCAAATAACATTTCAAAAGAACTAAAAGAAAAAGCACTTAAGAAGAGTTTTTATATTGCTGGAGGATTCGCATTGTTTTTTGTTGTTTTAGGTGGAAGCTTATTCGGTTTTGAAGGTGCTAATGACGGCTACTACGATACCATGTTGAAAGGGTTGTCAAAAGCTATTTTAGCAGATAGAAAAGAAATTTTCTTTGATGATAGTTTGCGATCTTTTCTGTTGGTTTTATTTGCAGCAGTTGTTTTGTACTCTTATGTAAACGGTAAATTAAAATACAAGTTTGCTTTGATTGCATTTGCTGCTTTGTTACTATTTGATATGTTGGGAACTGCACGAAGGTATCTAGATACAGATAATTTTCATAAGGCTATTAAAATTGAAAAGCCTTTTGTTAAATCTGATATTGACAAAGAAATATTAAGAGATAAAGGACATTATAGAGTTGCAAACTTTGCTGGAAACTTTATGAATGACGGTGCAACATCCTATTTTCATAAATCTATTGGAGGTTATCATGCAGCTAAACTAGGACGTTATCAAGAATTGGTGGATTTTCATGTTTCTAAAAACAATGTGGAAGTTCTAAATATGTTGAATACGAAATATTTTATCATCCCTGATGAAAAAGGAGCAAAAAGTCTACAAGTAAATCCTAATCCAAATGGAAATGCTTGGTTTGTAAAAAAGGTTCAGTTTGTAGAATCAGCAAATGAAGAAATTTTAGGTCTTGCTGATTTTGATTCGTATAAAACAGCTATTGTCAATCAACAAGAATTCTCTGAATTCTCTGGGAATTATAATGAAACAGTCTCAGCTTCTTTGGCCTCGATTCAGCTGACAAAATATCAGGCAAATGCAATTTCTTATAAGTCGGAAAGTATAAAAAACCAATTGGCTGTGTTTTCTGAAATTTATTACAAACAAGGATGGAATGCTTATATTGATGGTGAATTTACACCTCATATTAGAGCGAATTATGTGTTAAGAGCACTTGCTATTCCTAAAGGGAAACATCGTATTGAATTTAGGTTTGAACCCACAATTATCTCAAAGGGGAATTATATTAATCTTGGTTCTTTATTCCTTTTTATAGTGCTTATTGGAATAGGTGTGTTTTGGAAAAAGAATTAATTGAAAAATAAATTGTGAAAAAAATAAAAAAAATTGCATTAGTACTCTTTGCTATTAGCTTACAGCTGGTAGCACAAGGAGAAGTTGATTTAAAACAAAACCTGTTACTTCATTACAAGTTTGATGGAAATACAGAAGATTCAAGTGTGAACGGACATGATGGAGCTCCAATGGCGATAGTTTATGCCAATGATAGAAATGGAAATCCATACTCGGCAGCGTTCTTTAATGGTTTGAGTTCATATGTAGATTTTCCGAATTTAGCATTATTGAAGCCTGATTTGCCAATATCGGTCTCTATGTGGGTGAAATTTGAGGATGTAGGAATTAAAAATAGTACCGTTTTTACAACGGACTTTACACAAAATATAAACACAGGTGTTTCTTCTAGCTTAAATAGTTCAACCCAGACGATAGCTATTAGTTTTGGAGATGGAGGAGCTTCAGGAAGTTCTTCTAGAAGGTCTAAATACGGAACAACTTTGATAGAACCAGATGTTTGGTATTTTCTTGTTTTTGTGATGAAAGGAACTGGTGATATAGACATTTATGTCCATGAGTATAATTCAGGAGCTTTGTGTGTAAATGATGGAGGAACCTATACAGGAACTGGATCTAATTCAATTAGTTACGGAAGTGTCTCAGGATCAATAGGTAGAAATGATATTAGTAATGCTGCAGATCCTTATTATTTTCCAGGTAGTGTTGATGAATTTATGATGTGGGACAAAGCATTGTCAGAGGCTGATGTATTAGCGTTATGTGAATTCCAGAAACCATTAAGTGTTGGCGAGAATTTAACGAATTCTTTAAAAGTGTTTTATTTAAATAGAGATCACAGCATAATTAATATTTCAAATGAAATTAAAATCAATAAAGTTTTAATTTATGATTCTTTAGGAAGAATGCAAATAACTATAGAAGGGAATGGAATAAATGAAATAAATATTGAAAACTTGAAGAATGGAGTTTATTATTTGAAAACACTTGATGAATTAGGGCTGGATTCTTCAGTTAAATTTATAAAATAAGAGTTATGTATATAACAATGCCCAACAAAAGGTACAAGCATACCTTAGCGTTTTTAAAAGAAGTATTGCCAGCGCCTGCTGTAATTTTAGATTTAGGAGTAAGAAATCCTTTTTCCGAAATAATGGAAGAACATGGGTATACTGTTTATAATACAAACGGAGAAGATTTGGATGAATTACCAGAGCTAGTAAATAATCAAGTAGTTGATGCGGTTACTGCATTTGAAATATTCGAACATTTATTAAATCCGTATACTGTTTTAAAAGCTATAAAGGCCAAAAAAATAATTACCTCTATTCCTCTTAATTTGTGGTTTGCGAGTTCATATAGAAGTAAAACAGATAAATGGGACAGACATTACCATGAATTTGAAGATTGGCAATTTGATTGGTTACTTGAAAAAACAGGATGGGAGGCTAAGAAAAATCTAAAATGGACAAGTCCAATAAAGAAAATAGGATTTCGTCCAATTTTAAGAAAATTCACACCTCGTTATTACGCAGTATATGCAGAGAGAAAATAAAACGTTATGAGAATAGGAATGCTTTTAGATGCCGTTTTTCCTCCCGATCCAAGGGTAGAAAATGAAGCACTCACTTTAATTGAAGCGGGCCATGAAGTGTTTTTGTTTTGTTTGCATTATGGAAATCAAAAAGAGAATGAACAGATAAAAGGGATTCAAGTTAGACGTTATCTCTCTAACAAGTTTGAATATAAAATGTCGGCTTTAGTGTATACGTTTCCTTTTTATAAAAATAGGATGTCAAAAAAAATTAAGAATTTTTTGAAAAATAACTCTATTGAAGCAATCCATATTCATGATATTCAAATTGCCAGTGCTGCTTACAAAGCAATTCAAGGGAGTAAGATTTCTGTTGTGTTAGATTTACATGAAAACAGACCTGAAATCATGAAGTTTTATCCTCATGTACAAAAGTTCCCAGGAAAGTATCTAATTCAACCTTTTGCTTGGAAAAAACAAGAACAAATTTTTGTAGAGATAGCAACGTATACAATTGTGGTTACCGTGGAGGCAAAAAAAGAATTATTACTGAGAAGTTCTGTAGATGAAACATCGGTAGTTGTTTTACCAAATACGGTTCGAGAATCGTTTTATAATAAAGCAACTAATAATTCTGAGATAATTGAAAAATACAAGAACGATTTTGTATTACTATATCTCGGAGATACGGGACTTAGACGTGGTTTGCTAACGGCTATAGAAAGCATAGTTGCTTTAAAAAAGACAATTACAAATATTAAATTGGTAGTTGTTGGAAAAAGTTCTTCAGATGTTGTTCTAAAGAAAAATGTAGAGGAACTGGGGTTAGAAAAATACGTCGATTTTGTTGGATGGCAAGATGTTTCTTTATTTCCTTCTTACATAAATGCGAGTACTATTTGTATTTCTCCTTTACATCGTAATTTACACCACGATACGACATATGCGAATAAGATTTTTCAGTATATGAGTTTTGGTAAACCTTTATTGGTAAGTGATGCAACTGCTCAAAAATCAATTATTGAAAGAGCGCAGTCAGGCTTGGTTCATAAAGAAAAAGATAGCATAGATTTTACAGAAAAGGTTTTAAAACTGGCTTCTGATGAAAAATTAAGAACTCAGATGGGAGCTAATGGAAGGGTTTTTATAGAAAAGAAATTTTCTTGGGAACAAACTTCTAAAAACTTAGTACATTTATACAATAATTTAACTTTTTGAAAGTATTAATCCTCACATATTATTGGCCCCCATCAGGAGGTTCTGGCGTACAACGTTGGCTAAAGTTTGTAAAATATTTGCAAGATTTTGGTGTAACACCTGTCGTTTATACTGTAGATAATCCTGATTATGCAATTCAAGATACGAGTTTACAGAATGAAGTTTCTAAAGGGGTTGAAGTTATTCGTCAACCTATTTGGGAACCGTACAAATTAGCAAGTATTTTTTCTAAGAAAAAAAAGACACAAACGAGTTCTGGTTTTTTAAATAGCAAACAATCTTTGGCTGGGAAAATAAGTACCTATATACGAGCAAATTATTTTATTCCAGATGCAAGAATGTTTTGGATTCAACCATCGGTGAAATATTTAGAAAAATACCTGAATGAAAACTCAATAGATCTTATTATCTCTTCGGGGCCTCCCCATAGTTTGCATATGATTGGATTGGAGTTGAAGAAAAAAACAGCTATAAAATGGATTTCAGACTTTCGAGACCCTTGGACAGATATAGATTATTTCCATCAACTTCCTTTGAGTAAGAGAGCAAAGAAGAAACATTTTTCTTTAGAGCAAGAAGTGTTGGAAAACTCAGATGCAGTTGTTGTAGTTGGTAAAACAATGCAAGAAAATTACCTGCCTTTTAATATAAATACAGTAGTACTTTCTAATGGCTACGATTGTGAAGTGGCTTCAGATTCGGTTGCATTAGATAAGAAATTTTCAATGACCCATATTGGTTTGATGAATGAAGATAGGAATCCGAAAATTTTATGGCAAGCCTTACAAGAGATTTCTCAAGAAGTCGATGGGTTTTCAAAGGATTTAGAAATACAGTTGATAGGTAAAATAGATTCTATTGTGCTGAATTCGATTGAGTCAAAAGGACTGTTTTCTAATACAAAACAGATTGCTTATGTACCCCATAGCGAAGTACAAATCTATCAGCAAAAATCTCAAGTATTGCTATTGGCTGTAAACAAAGTACCGAGCGCAAAAGGAATTGTTACTGGTAAAATATTTGAATATTTGGTAGCGAAAAGACCTATTTTAGCAATAGGACCAGAAGATGGAGATTTGGCAGAAATATTAGAAGAAACCAAAGCAGGAATAATTGTTGGTTTTGAAAATTTGTCAAAAATAAAAGAACTAATAAAAGAGTTGTATCAAAAATATTTGGGAAATAACTTAAACGTTACTTCTAAGAATATAGAACAGTACCACCGTAAAGAAATCACAAAGCAGTTAGTATCCCTGATAAAAAGTACTGTATAAATTAATATGAAAAAAATAGTAACCATATTAGGAGCGAGACCTCAGTTTGTGAAAGCAGCTGTGTTGAGTAGAATTATTTCAAAACATGCTTTGCTAGAAGAGGTAATTGTGCATACTGGTCAGCATTATGATTCAAATATGAGTGCTGTTTTTTTCTCTGAAATGAGTATTCCTACACCCAAATACAATTTAAATATCAATGGAGTTGGACATGGAGCAATGACAGGTCAAATGCTTGAAAAGATAGAACAAGTATTGCTCGATGAAAAACCAGACGCAGTTGTGGTATTTGGAGATACCAATTCAACTTTAGCAGGAGCTTTAGCAGCTCAAAAATTACAAATAAAAGTAATTCATATCGAGGCAGGACTTCGGTCTTATAATATGGAAATGCCTGAAGAGGTGAATAGAATATTGACTGATAGAATTTCTAGTTTGTTATTGTGCCCTACAGATACTGCTATTGAAAATTTAAAGAAAGAAGGCTTTGAAAACCTGCCTATTCAGGTAGAAAACTCTGGCGATATTATGAAAGATGCTGTTGTGCATTACAGTCAGTTTTCACAGGAAAAATCAAGTATCATTAAAGACTTAAAGCTTTTCGAAAATGAATTCGTTTTGGCAACAATCCACCGTCAAGAAAACACAGATTCACTTTCTTCTCTGACCTCTATATTTGAAGGTTTGACAGAAATTCATAAAGACAAAAAAGTAGTGATGCCTTTGCATCCAAGAACAAAAAATATTCTAGAAAAAAATAAGCTCAAGTATCCAATTGCGTTTATTGACCCAGTTGGCTATTTTGATATGTTGGAGTTATTGAAAAATTGTAATTTGGTGGTTACTGACAGTGGTGGATTACAGAAAGAAGCATTTTTTAACAAGAAATTTTGTGTAGTTGCTAGAGAACAAACGGAATGGGTTGAACTAATCTCAAACGGATTTGCTGCATTGGTAGGAAGTGATTCAACTAAAATGATAGCCGCTTTTAATGAGTTTCAAACAAAAGAAAGTGATTTTAGCAGAAACTTGTTTGGAACGGAGATTGGAGAAAAGATACATACAAGTATCGTTGATTTGTTGAATAAATAGAAATAAGAGTCTTAAGTAAAAAGTATAAAGTAATAAGTAGGGACTTGTTTGTACTTTAGAAATTACTTATATTTTACTAAATACTAAATACTAAATACTAAATACTAA
>CEWR01043153.1_pt1 | contig 43056 bp, 38 predicted proteins | sample 356321 | NCBI WGS metagenome assembly CEWR01 (sample SAMEA2621551, study PRJEB7988) | marine metagenome | biome: marine biome (ENVO:00000447); feature: mesopelagic zone (ENVO:00000213); material: "saline water (ENVO:00002010), including plankton (ENVO:xxxxxxxx)" | depth 790 m
AATTAGAAAACTTTAAAGCTGTAATTTTATCAGGCAGTCCAAATTCTGTAAGAGGAGAAAGTGTTTTACATCCAGATTTATCAGAAATTAGAGGAAAAAAACCTTTATTGGCTGTTTGTTATGGAGCACAATATTTAGCACATTTCTCTGGTGGAAAAGTAGCGCCCTCAGATACAAGAGAATATGGAAGAGCAAATTTATCATTTATAAAAGATGAGGATGCTTTTTTTCAAAATATTTCTGAAGGTAGCCAAGTTTGGATGAGTCATTCAGATACTATTAAAGATTTGCCTACAAATGGTGTTTTATTAGCAAGTACAAAAGATGTAGAAAATGCTGCTTATAAAATTGAAGGAGAACAAACATTCGCAATTCAATTTCATCCTGAAGTATATCATACTAAAGACGGAAAACAATTATTAGAAAACTTTTTAGTAAATATTGCTGGAGTTGCACAAACTTGGACACCAGATTCTTTTGTAGAAAGCACTGTAGCAGCCATTAGAGAAAAAGTTGGAAATGATAAAGTAGTTTTAGGACTTTCTGGAGGTGTAGATTCATCTGTAGCTGCAGTTTTATTAAACAAAGCAATTGGCAAAAACCTATACTGTATTTTTGTAAATAACGGGCTTTTACGTAAAAATGAGTTTGAAACGGTATTGGCAAGATACGAAGGCATGGGATTAAACGTTAAAGGTGTAGATGCATCGGTACGTTTTTTGAAAGCATTAGAAGGTCTTACAGATCCTGAGAAAAAAAGAAAAGCAATTGGTAATTCTTTTATTGAAGTTTTTGATGACGAAGCAAATAAAATTAAAGATGTAAACTGGTTAGCTCAAGGAACAATTTATCCAGATGTAATTGAATCTGTTTCTGTAAATGGAGGTCCGTCTGCAACGATTAAAAGTCATCATAATGTTGGTGGTTTGCCAGATTATATGAAGTTGAAAATTGTGGAACCTTTAAGAATGATTTTTAAAGATGAAGTAAGAAGAGTAGGAGCGTCTATGGGAATTGATCCTGATTTATTAGGACGTCATCCTTTTCCTGGTCCAGGATTAGGCATCAGAATTTTAGGAGATATTACTGCAGAAAAAGTTCGTATTTTGCAAGAGGTAGATGCTATTTTTATAAACGGATTAAAAGAAGATGGTTTGTATGATAAAGTTTGGCAAGCAGGTGCGATGTTATTGCCGGTAAACTCTGTTGGAGTTATGGGTGATGAAAGAACGTATGAAAAAGTTGTCGCTTTAAGAGCTGTTGAAAGTACAGACGGTATGACTGCAGATTGGGTAGATTTACCATATAAATTTTTGCAAAAAATATCAAACAAAATAATAAATCAAGTAAAAGGTGTTAATAGAGTTGTGTATGATATTAGCTCTAAGCCACCTGCAACTATAGAATGGGAATAACATATATGAAGCATGTAAAGTTTTTTATTTTTCTGTGTATTTTAACATTCACAGTTTCTTGTGGTCAACAAAAAAGATATATCCAGTACAAAGTTAAAAAAGGTGAAACCTTAAATGTAATTGCTTCCAAGTTGAGTATGGATGCGAAAGACTTATTACGCCTAAATCCTGATGTTATAAGTGAACTTAAAGCAGATTCGTTTATTGTTGTTCCTGAAAAGAAACTAAATAATTACAAAAACAAACTAAAAGAAAATCCAGAATTGGTTATTGACTCTTTATTAAGTGAAGAGGAAATTATAGATGAAGAAGAGGCGCTTTTAGAAGAATTAAAAGAAAAATTTGTTATTTATGAAGTGAAAAAAGGAGATACTTTTTATAGTTTTATAAAGAATTTCAATGTTACTAGAGGAGAATTATTACTTTTAAATCCTGAGCTAATAGAAGGATTAAAGGTTGGTCAGATTCTTAAAATTAAAGAAATCCCCTTGAATTTAACCATAGAAGAAGTTTTTTATGATGATTATATTCAACCAGAGATAGCTTTAAAACTAGCATTATTATTGCCTTTTAGAACTAGTAATTATAATAATGACACAATTACCGCACAACAAATTTTTAGTAAAAACGCAACTTTAGTTAATATTGCCACTGATTTTTATTTGGGAGCAGAAATTGCTATAGACTCATTAAGAAAAAAGGGTTTAGATATTGAATTTAATGTTTTTGATACAGGAAACAGAAGAGAAGATGGTCTTAGAAGTATAATTTCAGAGAATGACTTAAATAGAAATCACGCTATAATTGGCCCGTTATACTCAGAAGAAGTAGAAATGGTTGCAAGTAATGTGAGTATACCTGTTATATTCCCTGTATATTCTAACAGTCAATCAGATTTTTCTTCATCTAATATTATAAAAACCTCACCAGAAAAAAGTGTTTTTAGAGAGGAGTTAGAAAGACATATTAAAGAGAACTTTGGTTCGGGTAATATTATTATTGTAAGTGATGATAAAATTAAGAGTGTACAATCAAGTAGGCTTTTAAAATCTTCATTAGAACTTGAAGATTCAATTAATGATGTACATATTTTATCTCCGGATAAAGGGTACATAGAGAAAACTAGATTCTTAGAAGTGCTAAAGACAAACACGAAAAATTGGATTATTTTAGCAACAGATGACAATGTTATTGTTGCAGATGTTATTAATAGTTTAATCAGTTTGCCAGAAGAAACAACTGCTAAGGTTTTTACTTTTGATAAAGGCAGTGTTTATAATAAGATTGATAACAGAAAATTAGCAAAGCTTGGTTTTACATATGTAAGTGAAGAATTTACTGACAAGAACTCTTTATATTCAAGGGTTTTTAGAAAGCAGTATTTAAATAAAAACAAAGCATTGCCTTCCTTCTATGCAACGAAAGGATTTGATGTAACTTATGATATTTTGGTAAGATTAGCTTCTGGTAAGGATTTAAAAACAACTTTTAATGAAGGTGCATCTACAAGAGTAGAAACAAAATTTGATTATAGAGCGTTTAATACAGAAAATCAAGGATTGTTTATTATTCAGTATAATGATGACTTAACTTTAACAAAGTTGAAATAGGGTTTTCAAATTTGCTTCAACATAAAAATTATACAAATAAAAAAATCCGCTATTAGCGGATTTTTATTTGTTAGAAAAGAGTAAAATGTTAGATTTTTTTCATCTGTTGTTTCATCATTTGAATTTGTTCTTTTAACATTCCGTTTTTGTCTAATTTTTTAGCTTCAGCCATTAAATTAGTAGCTTCACGTTTACGTCTTTTTGTCATTGCAATTCCTGCTAATTGAAGTTTTGCCATTGCTAAATCATGATCCATAGACAATCCTAATTTTACAGCTTTACGTAGAAACTTTTCAGATTGAGTCATGTTTGTTTGACTCAACATAATTCCGTGTAAGTAGTTGTAATATCCTTGTTGCTTGGTGATTAATGCAGCTTCTGGGTTTTTAATATAACCTAACCATTTTTGAGCACCAGGAAAATTTTGTTTACGCAATTGTAAGAAAGCTAACAAAATGAATTCGTTCTTAAAATAAAGTAAAACAAAAATTCCAGCTAATAATAAGATAGAAATTCCATTCATAATATTTCCTTGACTGAATTGGTATATAGCCCAAATTGTAATTAAAGACGCTAAAACTAATTTTATATTTTTATTAAACATATTTAATAATTCTTTTTTTGTCACCTCGCGCGAAGTCGAGAGGTAGTTTGTTTTCTGTTCAAGAGCAAAAATACATTTTTATCTTAAAAATTTAGTGAATTACTTCTTGTAATATTTTTTGTGCTTAAACCAAGAGAAAGTTCCTAAAACTGCAACAAATCCCATTGAATAAAACACCGAGCTTGGTGTGATTACTTGATCGCCACTTGCGTAAGAATGCAATCCAGATAAATAGAAATTCACGCCAAAGTAGGTCATCATAATAGAAAAATAAGCAATGATTGTCCATAAGTTGAAGGTATATCTTCCTCTTAAACCCGGAATTAAACGCATGTGCAAAACAAAAGCATAAACCATAATTGAAATTAGTGCCCAAGTTTCTTTAGGATCCCATCCCCAATAACGACCCCAACTTTCATTGGCCCACATGCCACCTAAAAAGTTACCGATTGTTAACATAATAAGGCCGACAGTAACTGCCATTTCGTTGATAATAGTAATTTCTTTTATATTAATGTCCATTTTCTTTTTATTCTTTTCATTTGTAAAAAGGATTAAAAAGAGTGAGAATACACCTAAGATCATTCCTAAAGTTAAAGGGCCATAACTTGCAACAATAATAGATACATGCACTAATAACCACCATGAATTTAATACAGGTTGTAAGTTGGCAATTTCTGGATCTAACCAGTTCATACCTGCTGTAAATAAAATTATTGAGGTTACAAAAGTTGTAGCAGCAATTGTTAATGCCGATTTTCTTCCTAAGAAAAAACCAAACAACATGGTTGTCCAAGCAACATAAATAATAGATTCATATGCGTTACTCCAAGGTGCATTTCCACTAATTAGCCATCTGCTAATTAAGCCTAAAGTATGCAGTAAAAAGAGCCCAATGGTTAAGCCAATTAAGGTTTTTACAACAAGGTTAATCCATTTCTTAGTCACAAATATTTGTGCAATAACAAAGCCAATTAAAAGCAAACTTGCCAATCCATAATAACGAATTAATTTACTAAATACATTGTATTTATTGTATGCAATTTCTAATTCTATCTTATTATCTGAAGGATACACAGCAGCTCCATAGTTTTTTTGATATTTTTTAATACCGTCTAGAATTTCATTTGCTTTAGAGTAATCATTTGTCCTTTTTGCAGTTTGTAATAATTGCACATACAGCGGTAAAGATTTCTGTACAAAAACAGTATCCTTAGGGATAAAGCCCTTTGTAGAAGAGGTTTCTGGTTGAGAAACCCATTTGTTGTTTTCATCATTAGGAATCGGGTAAATCTTTAAAATTCCACCACCGATTGCATTGTATAGTAATCCTAAGCGTTTATCAATTTTTATGAGGTCTTTTTCGAAATAACTTTTTACGTTTTTCTTTTGAGCCTCAGCAACTTGCTCTCTAATTTTATATTCACCTCTGTTTGAAAAGAAGTCTGATAAGCGAGCGTATTTCACCGTATCTGCCAATCTTAATAGTTTTCTAATCTTTAGATTTTTCTTTTCTAAATAAATAGCAGGTACTTCATACCAAAGTCTTGCATTTTCTATAATAGATAACAAAACCTGACTTGGTTTCATACCGTGCAGTGTTTCTGTCTGACTCACTTTTCTTACTAGTTCTGAGGCGAATGTATGTGCCGGTTTCATACGTCCTCCAGCATCTTGTATTATTAGCTTATTGAAGCTTTCTGCATGTTCTAGTGAAACTAAGTTTGACTTTAAAATAGAATCTACTTGGTGATTGGTTATTTTATCCTCCTCGTGAACGTCTTCATGCTGACCGTAACTAAAAGAAGATAAAAAGAGGACAAGTATCACAGACATTGTTAGTTTCTTTTTTCTGATTTTTCTTAACGAATTTTTTAAATAATCAAAACGAGTATTTTTAGCAAACAGAATACAAATTAAACCTATGTATAATAAAGAGTATCCTAAATACGTAATAAAAGTTCCCCAAAAATCGTGATTAACAGATAAATGAGTTTGTTCTTTCTCGCCAGATAAATCATAACTTGATTGAAATAATTTATATCCTTTATGATCTAAAATATGATTCATAAAAATACGATAATCGAAACTTTCATCTGTGTCAACGACACTAATTTCACTTGAATAAGCCGCCGCACTTTCTGAACCTGGATATTTTTCTAGCTGAAAGTCATTCAACTTAACACTAAACGGAGTTTCTTTAACTTTAGATCCATACCACATTCTAAAATTAAGGGCATCAAAACTAAATTCTTTAAAATTATCATTGTTAAATTTACCTCCTGTAAGTTCTATTCTTTCTGTTTGATTTTCGCTGGTTATATCTAAAATTACGATATCTAATTTTTTATCATCTTTATCTCCACGAACAGTTTTCATGTTTCCTTTTATTGGAACTTGAGGCACCACAAAAGGCAAGCCAGCAACATTATAAAGAGCACGAAATTTAAAATCTTGAATACTATCTTTTTTTAATTCTCCTGTTTGGCTAGTTGCCATTACTTGATAAGTACCATTAGACTTAGTACTAATTTTTAAAGAATCGTTTCTTTTAAAAATATTGATAGAAGCACTCTTATCTGTAGCTTCAAAACCTACTAAAATATTGTGAATGTTTTGAACAGTTCCTTCTTTTATATAGTGCTCATGTCTACTTCCACTAGAAGATTCAACTAAAAATAAATGATCAACTCCATTTTCATCTTCTACTAATTTCTTCTCTGCCCAAGGAATGTATTCGACGAGATTAACATTGTAATTATCTTCTCTAAAATCATCAGAAAAAGACCAAGAATTAGATCCCCAAGCTGATAGTAGAATTGGTTTATGAATTTTTTTCTGTTCTTTATTGTTATCAACAATCAAATTAATATAGGTTGTTTCTGATAAAAATTGATTGGTAGTTTCCCCCTCATCAATTAGCATAATGCCTTCATAGCCGATATATCTCGTTACAGCAGCACCTATAATAATAAGTAAAAAAGATAAGTGAAACATCAAAACGGCCCATTTCTCTTTTTTGTACAATCGGTATCTAAAAATGTTTCCGAAAAAGTTGATGACAAAAAACACCATAATAGCTTCAAACCACCAAGCATTGTAAACTAGTGCTTTAGAAGTTTGAGTTCCAAAATCATTTTCTATAAAAGTAGCAACCCCCATTGCTGTAGCAAAAAGAATAAATAACATTGCTGTTAAACGTGTAGAGTAGAGGAAATTAAAAAAATTTTTCATCCTAATTATTAGCTTTTTAAAGTCCAACAAATTTAAGGATAAATAGAAGAATAATGATTGTTGATTATTACTTTTTTGTTGTTAAGAATTGTTAAAAATTAGGCCTTATTTAAAATGAAATTATTGGGCTTCTATTTTAATCTTCTATAATACTATCAATTAAAATAGTAATTAATTCTATAGCAGCTTGTGCAATTTTAGTTCCTGGACCAAAAATACCAACAGCACCAGCATCAAATAAAAATTGATAATCTTGAGCTGGAATTACGCCACCAACAATTACCATTATATCTTCACGTCCGTGTTTTTTGAGTTCTGCAATTACTTGCGGAACTAATGTTTTATGGCCTGCTGCTAAAGAAGAAATTCCTAAAATATGAACGTCATTTTCTACAGCTTGTTTAGTGGCTTCTTTAGGTGTTTGAAATAAAGGACCAATATCTACATCAAAACCTAAGTCAGCATAACCTGTAGCTACAACTTTTGCACCTCTATCATGCCCATCCTGTCCTAACTTTGCAATCATAATTCTAGGACGTCTTCCTTCTAAATCGGCAAATTGGTTTGCTAATTCAGAAGCTTCTTTAAAGAGCTTGTCGTCTTTTATTTCTTTGCTATACACACCGGATATGGTTTTTGTAACTGCTTTATGTCTACCAAAAACAACTTCTAAAGCATCAGATATTTCACCTAAAGTAGCTCTTTTTTTGGCTGCAACCACCGCTAAACCTAAAAGGTTTTCTTTACCTGACTTTGCAGCATTTGTTAAATCTACTAAAGATTCTTGGACTTCTTTAGAATTTCTTTTTGATTTTAATTGATGCAGTCGTTCAATTTGTGACTTACGAACCGCTTCATTATCCACTTCTAAAATATGTAGCGGATCTTCTGTTTTAAGTTGATATTTATTTACACCAACAATTACGTCTTTTCCACTATCAATTCTTGCTTGCTTTTTTGCAGCAGCTTCTTCAATTCGTAATTTAGGAATTCCTTTTTCAATAGCCTTCGTCATACCTCCTAAACCATCTACTTCTTGAATCAAGGCCCAAGATTTATTTGCAATCTCTTCTGTTAGTTTTTCAACATGATAACTTCCTGCCCAAGGATCAACTGTTTTTGTAATATGTGTTTCTTGTTGTAAAAATATTTGTGTGTTTCTAGCAATTCTTGCAGAAAAATCTGTGGGTAAAGCAATCGCTTCATCCAAAGCATTTGTGTGTAAACTTTGGGTGCCACCAAAAACAGCCGCCATCGCTTCTATCGTTGTTCTGGCAACATTATTAAAAGGATCTTGCTCTGTTAACGACCAACCACTAGTTTGACAGTGTGTTCTTAAAACTAGCGATTTTTGATTTTTTGGATTGAACTGTTTTACAATTTTTGCCCACAACATTCTTGCAGCTCTTAATTTTGCAATTTCTGTAAAATGATCCATACCAATTGCCCAAAAGAAAGACAATCTTGGTGCAAAAGAATCAATATCCATTCCTGCTTCAATTCCTTTTTTAATATATTCTAATCCGTCTGCTAAAGTATACGCTAATTCAATTTCTGCTGTGGCACCTGCTTCTTGCATATGATATCCAGAAATAGAAATCGAATTATATTTTGGCATATTTTTACTGGTATATTTAAAAATATCAGCAATAATCTTCATGGATGGTGCAGGAGGGTAGATGTATGTGTTACGCACCATAAACTCCTTTAAAATATCATTTTGGATGGTTCCAGAAAGTTGTTCAGGGGCAACTCCTTGTTCTTCTGCTGCCACTATATAAAAAGCTAAAATGGGCAATACAGCACCATTCATCGTCATTGAAACCGACATTTTATCTAAAGGTATTTGGTCAAACAAAACCTTCATGTCTTCTACAGAATCTATTGCAACACCTGCTTTACCAACATCGCCTTGTACACGTTCATGATCGGAATCATAACCTCTATGTGTTGCTAAATCAAAAGCAACAGACAATCCTTTTTGACCTGCTTCTAAATTTCTTCTGTAAAAAGCATTGCTTTCTTCAGCAGTAGAAAAACCAGCATATTGTCTAATTGTCCAAGGTCTTCTTACATACATTGTTGTATAAGGCCCTCTTAAGTTTGGCGCAATTCCTGCAGCAAAATCTTCATGTTTAAAGTTTTGTAGCCGCTCTGATTTAGAACTTTTTAGTTTGATATGTTCAAATGATTTTCTAGACATTTTCTTTTGCTAATCTTTCTTTTTCTATCGTTTCAGAAAGACGCTTTCTGATAATTGGTGTAATTATTGTTCTTATATTTCGTTGTTTTACAAAGGGGTACAATTCTAAATCAGATTTCATTCTATCCTCTTTATTTTGCAGCATATTTGTACCTAATAAAATAATGTTTTTAGCATTTAAATTCACTTCTTCTTTTAAAGCACTTTCGTTTATTTTCTTTTGGATTATTCCTGCTTTTAACAAATATAAAAATCCACCCGCTTTTTCTAATTGTTTAAAAAGAGTTAATGCGTTTTCTGTTAATTGCTGTGTTAATGATTCTATATAATAAGAACCATCAGCAAAATTTTGAGCTTCGTCTAAGTAACTTTCTTGTTGTAGAATTAATAATTGATTTCTAGAAATCCGTTCACCAAATTCATTGGATTTATGATATATAGAATCATATGCTACATTAGAAATGGTATTTGATCCACCCAAAATAGCACCCATACATTCTGATGTTGTTCTTAACATATTTATATTGTAATCATACAATGTTTTGTTGCGCAAACTTGGTTGTGTGAAAATTTGTGCTGTTATGTTCTTTACATCATATTCTTGCAAAAGAGTTTCCCAAAGAACCCTGAAAGCTCTTAATTTTGAAATTTCAAAAAAGTAATTACTACCTACAGAAAAATTAAAATGAATTTTAGATGCAATATCTTTTCCGAAATAATTTAAATATTCATTTGCGTGTGCAAGTGTATATGCCAATTGCTGCGTAATTGTTGCACCAGCATTTTGATATAAATCACTAGAAACTGAAAGGCAATTATCTGTTGTTGAAATTATATTTTCTAGTTTTCGATGGTCTTCTTTTAGGTTGATAAACCAATTCCCGTTTTCTGCTAAATTACCAATGATGTCGGTTTGAAAATAAGCGTTTTCTGAATTACAAAAATTTGAAAGCTCTATTTGAAAATCATCATCTAAAAAAGAAAATTGAAAATAAATTGTTAAAGAGTCTAGATTGATTTTTTTTAAAACTTTTCGATAATCAAATTTTTTTGATGTTTTAAACTGGATGGCATTTGCCCCTCTTTTTAAGGCATCTAATGCTAGAGAGTTTGCTATTTTTTCATCATCAATAAAAATAGTTTGACAAATAGTACAGCCCTTTTTTGGTAAGTTTATTTTGGCATTTGTGCTGTCTTCTTTTGTGTAAAAAGGCTTTACAACAATACCTTCGTTAGTTTTCCAAAGCAAAGTTTCATTATAATCTTCCCCTTTTAAATCCACTTGAATTTTTTGTTTCCAAGCAGTTGTAGATACCGGTTTAAATTGATCAAATAAAAACTTGCTCATTATTTTTTTATAGTGTCAAATTCAATAATATAAATATCTTCGTTTTCTTTTTTCATTAAATACTGTTCTCTTGCAAAACGTTCTAATTCCAATGAATCTTGTAGCTTCTTTATTGTCTCTTTGTCTTTTGTGATTTTATCTTCATAAAATGAAATAGTACTTTCTAAATCTTCAATTTCTTTGTCATATTTTCCATGTATAAGATATGAATTTTCATCAACAAAAAGCATCCAAATAATAAACGGCACTAAAATAACTACAAATACATTTGTAATAATTTTAAAAATAGGACTCTCTTTTAAGTTTAGAAAGAAACTCATTTACAGACGTTCATTGATTACACTTCTAACGATATCAATTGCAACAGTATTGTATCTATCGTTTGGTATTATAATATCAGCAAAGTTTTTTGTTGGCTCTATAAATTGCTGATGCATAGGCTTTAAAGTTGTTTGATAGCGATTTAATACCTCATCAATATTTCTTCCTCTCTCTGTAATATCTCGACGAACTCTGCGTATTAAACGTTCATCAGTTTCTGCATGCACAAAGATCTTCATGTCAAATAAATTACGTAATTCTTCGCTATTAAAGATTAGAATTCCCTCAACAATTATAACTTTCCTAGGATGTGTTATTACAGAATCTTCAGTTCTATTGTGTGTCACAAAAGAATAAACAGGTTGTTTTATTGTTTTTCCTTTTTTAAGCTCTCTTAAGTGTGTGATTAATAACTCAAAATCGATAGCTCTTGGATGATCAAAATTTATTTTTGTTCTTTCTTCGTAAGACAGATTAGTCGTTTCTTTATAATAAGAATCTTGCGATATTACACACACTTCGTTTGTTGGAAGCTGTTTGATAATTTGATTTACAACTGTCGTTTTTCCACTTCCAGTTCCACCTGCAATTCCAATAATTAACATATAGGTTTATTGATTTATTGATAATTATACTGCTAAAATAATAAAGATTTTACAAAGTAGTGAAATTATTAATTTTTATGTCTTTTGCTTTTAAATCGAACATTAAATTATACAAGCCAAAAAATGTTCTATTCATGTATATAAAATGTTTAGAACCTCTACTTGCATTGTACGATCTTAACTCTGCATTCTTTGAGTATCGTTCACCAAATTCGGTGATTTTTCCAAAGAATTTTTCGTCAGAAAAATCAAATATTTCTTCGTGAAAGGGTTGGGTGAAAATAGATAACATTTCATGAAACATAGCACTAAAGAATTCTGACTCATCTTTACTGTCATCTTTCAATAAAATCTCTAATTCATACATTTTTTCTTCGAAAAGAACTTTATTGGAAAGTGTTTCTTCTTTTGCCAATACAAAATACGGATTGTAAAATTCTAAAGGAATAGTTTTCATACATCCAAAATCTAATGCAATTAATTTTCCTTCTTCAGAAATTAAAAAATTTCCAGGATGAGGATCTGCATGTACTTTTTTTAAATTATGAATCTGAAACATATAAAAATCCCATAAAGCTTGACCTATTTTATTAGATTTTTCTTGGTCGGTAGCTGCGTTTGTATATTCCGATAAATGCACTCCTTTCATCCAATCCATCGTAATGATTTGTTTGGATGATAATTCTGGATAATAATTTGGAAAAGAAAGATTAGGAATATTTTGACAAGCAGATACAATTTCCTGACTTTGTTTTACCTCTAAAATATAATCAGTTTCCTCTAATAATTTATCTTGAACTTCAAAGAAATATTCATCAGAAGTTTTACCTTTCATGTTAAACATTCTTATCACAAAAGGTTTTAGTAATGCTAAATCTGACTTTATACTATCTGAAATCCCTGGATATTGAATTTTCACGGCCAAACTTTTACCTTCTTTTTCAGCTTTATGAACCTGACCTATACTTGCAGCATTGTAAGCCTTAACATCAAATTTATCATAAATTTCTGAGGGAAATTTTCCAAAACTCTTTTTAAAGGTTTTTATAACTAATGCTTCAGAAAGTGGTGGGACAGAAAATTGTGCCAAAGAAAATTTTTCTACATATGCTCTTGGCATAATGCTTTTGTCCATACTTAACATTTGTGCCACTTTTAAAGGACTTCCTTTCAAATCCTTTAGACTGTCATAAATATCTTCAGCATTGGCTTTGTTTAGTTTTTCTCTTGCTTCTTCTTCAGTGTTTGTGATTTTATCACCGTAATATTTTAAATAATTAACGCCAACTTTTGCACCAGTTTTTACTAATTTTGATGCACGCTGAATTTTCGTAATTGGAATGCTACTTGCTTTTTTCATACTTATGTAGTGCTTTTTTGAAATTTTTCTTTGTACACAAATCTCCCAAAGTCAAAAGCATTTTTCAGGAATTTGTTTTCTATAAGTTCGAAGCTAGTATTGATTGATTTTTCGATAAAAATATCTGTCTTTTCAAAAGAATCAGAGGTGTCTTCTAGCCAAAATTGAATGGTTAAAAACATTTGAATCCAAGCAGATTCATTGATGAGTTTTCGTTGAATTTTTTCTAAACCATCTACAGGTAAGATACTTTCTGATAAATCTAAATTATCGACAAAACTCATAAAACTTTTCTTTAAACTAGAAAAAGTACCTAATGATTTGAATTGATTTTTACATCCTTTTAAGGCAATCAGTATGTATTCTCTGTTTAAATTTAAATTTTCAAAAAAAGTAAAATACAAACTAATTAGTTTATTCTTTTTATCAAAAGATGTAAATTCTTCACTTTCGCTTAGTACCTCTAAAGAGTTTATGAAAAGTTCTTTAAAAATAGCTTTTTCAACCTTTTTTAAAGATTTGAAATGTATGTAAAAGTCGGTTTCTTCTAAATTTACTCTTTGACAAAATTCGGCTACATCTAGTGGTTTTGTTTGGTTCTCGATAACAAAATCCATGTACAATGTTAGTATGTCAACTTTAGAATTTTTTTGTTCTTTTGTCATGTTCAGATTTATACAACAAAAATACGAAACGTTTTATTGTTAAAATAGAATCGAAGTATATAAAAACAAAAAACCAAGTTAAAGTTTAACTTGGTTTTTTAAGGATATGCTCTTTATTTTTATGCAAATATTTTGGTAAATCTTTTTTTACCTTTTATAAAGTGATCTTTGTAAGTATCTAATGCATCAAAAACTAGGTTTTGTTGATTTTCTAATAATTTAACGCCTCCTTTTAAAGCTTTGTCAGTAACCTTTTGCCATTGACCTGCAACAGTTATAGATTCTATAACTATTTCTTCTGTTGTGTTCAAAGCATAATCATTTGCTTTTTTTACATTTGATTTCGCTGATGCTATTGCAGTATTTACTTTTTCTGTAAAGTTTACTTTGTTTGTTTTTTTTGTGCTCATAATATTTTATATAGATAATTTGTTATAACTATAACTCTCCTTTTAAAGCTAATTCTGCTTGTGCTTTCCAACCAGATAAATCATAAATTTTAGCATTGATTCCTGCGTCATTTAATAAGTTAGTCAAGTCTTTAATAGTCATTTTTGCAATTTGATCGTACGCTGTAATATTTAATTCATTTAAGCTTTTCTCTAAAACAGGACCTATTCCTTTGATAACTTTTAAGTCGTTAGTAGTATCTGTTTTTTTAACTATTATTTTTTCTATAGCTTCTTCTTTCTTCGCTGCAGCTTTCTTTTTTGGAGCTGCTTTTTTTGCTGTAGTTTTTTTAGTTGTAGTTTTTTTTGTTTTTGTATCAGAAACTACTCCTACTTTTCCTTTAACATCATCAATGATATCTTCTGTGTAATCTTCAATTTTGCCCTTTACAGTTTCAATAGTTTCAGAAATGTTCTTTTTTAGTTTAGTAGACATTTTTTCTGCTTTCTGAACCATTTTATTGTTAGTAACTTCTTTCTCAATTTTATCTTTCATCACTTCAGCTTTTTCAACTAAAGGATGTTCAGAAACCATTTTCTTTGCGTTTTCAACCATCTTTGGATCATATCCAACTAAAGTTTTTAAACGTTCTGTACTGTTTTCTAACTGACCTTTGATGGATTCTGCTGTTTCAACAACCATATTAATTTGTTGTTTTGTTAAAGGTTCAGTTTTCTTAATTAATTTTGCGGTTAATTTTTGCCATTTTTCGCCAGTTTTCACTGTAGTTTCAATAGCGTTAAAAGAAGCGTCTATTAAATCGTTATTTATTCTTTTAACAATTGCTTTCGCTTTTCCTAACTTGTTTTCTTTTTTTGACTTTTTAGTTGCCATAATATATGTTTTTTTTCGTTTTATTAATATGTATACTGCAAATATAATTTATGCGAGTTGCTAATGAGTTACAACTTAGTTTCTGCTGAAAAAACCGAAATTTTTATTAAGGTTTGTCCAAATCATTCCTTTTCCTTTTTCAAGGTTATTGAATAATCTATCTTGTTGTTTTGCTGTAAAGTCAAAAGTGCTTTTTAAATTCTTAGAAGTGATTTCTTGTAAATTCTCTGCCCTATCAATAGTTTTTAAAACTATATTTTCTGTAGTTTTTAAAGCAAGTTGATTTAATTTTAATGTGTTTTCTTTAATCCTTATTGTAGAAATTGTTTTCATCTTTTTTAGTTTTAATACTAATTTTGATGCAAACATAAAAAAGGGGAGTTGCAAATGAGTTGCAGTTAAGTTAACTTATTGGTAATTAGTGTATTTCTTCTATTTCTTTCAATAGTTTCTTTGTTTCAGGAAGTGGAGCGATTCCATATTCTTCTTCTAGAATTACCTCGCATTTCATATATGTTTTTATTGCTTGAGGCCTGTTTCCCTTTAAAATATAAGCTTGCATTTGTATTCTGTAAGCATCTTCCCAAGTTGCATCAATCGCCAATGCATTTTGTGCTAGACGGATGCTTTCTAAAGGGTTTTCTTTAAGTGTTATTTCTGCTAAAGTAATATACGTGCCTAATACTAAAAGTTGCACTTTTTCTCTTTCTTCAGAGGTCCAATCTTCATAAACTCTGTTAGGTAGATAAGAGCCTTTATATAAATTTAATGCTGCTTTATATGCTTTTTTTGAAATAGCTTTATCTAAGATTAATGCCTCATTACCAATAATAATATACTTCTCTAAAGCTTCAACATCAATCCAAACTTTATCTAAATTAATTTGATAACTAACCCCTTGTCTAATAGTGAACATCGCTTCTGTTCTTGATGGTCTTTCTGGTTCTAAAACCTTATTAATTCCATGGAGTGCTACTTTAAAATCGCGGTCATTCCAATCTTCCCAAAGACCATCCATAATTTTTTCTTTGTGAAGTGCATTTCTTTGGCGATTAGAAACTAAATATTGTAATAATTGAATGGTTTTATCTCTTGTCCATTCTTTTGCCTCAATTTTTTGTTGATTTCTCCATACACCAAAATTGCCTAAAGTTTCAATGCGGATTTGTGCATTTTCTTGAAAGGTTTGTAGTTCTAGTAATTGTTGATGAAAATCTGACATTGAGCAACTAGTTATTTTTTATAGAGTCAATTTTAGTAGCTACTTTTTTAATTTCTGATGAGAGCATTTCAATCTGTTTTTGAATTGTATTGAAGTCAGATCTAGATGCATTTCTCCATTGATCAATTTGCACTTTCTCTGAAATCTCTTCACCAATTGTCATTATTTTACCTTGAATCTCACCCTGCAGATTGGTGAATTGTTTTTTAGGGTCTTTTAAGGTGTCTCTAATAACTTTTGGACCAACATCTTTGATGGTTTTCCACATAGAAAGACTTTTATTGATGATGCTTTCTTGTTCTTCAGAAGTTTGATGTTTGGTAGCTTCTTCTGTTAATTCCCCTAATCTTATTTGCATAAAAGTAAGTGCATCATTAAAATCAGAAAAACGTTTTTCATCACCATTCTGAACGTGTGATATTTTTCCTTTCCACTGGATTTTAGATTCTCCATTTTCCTCAAAAATTTGCTGGTTAAAACGAACCATAAAAGAGGCAGTTTGTTCTTGTTTTTTTTTCATCACTTTAAAATTTTATCCTGGTTCTTTTTCAGAACCAATTTCATATTGTATTAATCCTTTAAAAGCATCATTTACTTTATTTCCCTCATATAAAACCTTATATATTTCTTCAGCTATTGGCATGTCAATATTATATTCTTTAGCAAGTTCTTTTACTACTTTTGCAGTTTTCACCCCTTCTGCAACTTCATTCATTTCACCAATAATTTGTTCTAAACTTTTACCTTGTCCGATTTGAAAGCCAACATGGTGATTTCTACTTTTTGTGCTAGAACAAGTTGCCACCAAATCGCCCATTCCTGCCAAGCCAGAAAACGTACTTTTTTTTCCGCCCATTGCAATTCCTAATCTTGTTAGCTCTGCCAAACCTCTTGTAATTAATGCGGAACGTGTATTATCTCCTGCATTTGCTCCATCCCCCATACCTGTAGCAATTGCATAAATATTTTTTAAAGCACCTCCTAATTCGCAACCAATTACATCGTTATTTGTATACACACGAAATAATCCAGAACTAAAAATAGACTGTAACCTTTTAGCAATCGAATCATCAACCATGGCTATAACTGCAGCTGCAGCTTTACCAAAATGAATTTCTTTAGCTAAATTAGGGCCTGTTAAAACGCCTATTGGATGTCCAGGCATTAACTCTTCAATAATCTCAGTCATTCGCATTTTAGTGCTAATTTCTAAGCCTTTTGCAAGATTTATAATCGGCACCCAAGGCCTTATATGAGGTCTTGCTTCTTCTAAAACTTTTCGTAAACTTTGAGAAGGAACTCCCATTACTATAACATCTGCTTCTTCAACCGTTTCTTTTATCGAGTTAGATGCAACTAAAGCAGGTGTTAATTTGGCATTTGGTAAATACTTTTCATTTGTATGTTGTTCATTAATCTCTTTAACGGTTGTTGGGTTTCTTGCCCAAATTATTGTTGGAACATTTTTTGCTGTCAATGATGCAACTGTAGTTCCCCAAGAACCACCACCTAATAATCCAACTTTTAGTTTCATAAATTAAGCTTTTAGTTTTCTAACTCTTTTAAAAATAAATTTCTTACTTCTTCTATATACGTGTCTATATGTTTTGGTTTCCATTCAGAAGTGTCAACAGGATCTAAAACAACAACTTCAATATGCGTAGGATTAAACATTTTACTTCCTTTTGGCATCGCCATATATGCGTTTTTGATAACAATTGGTACAATAGGTACTCCGCCTTTCATCGCTAAGTGAAACGCTCCTTTTTTAAACTTCCCTAAAGTTTTGCTTCCGCTTCTTGTTCCTTCTGGAGCAATTACAATTGAGGTTCCATTTTTTAATGCTTCAATAGCTGGTTTCATTGCTTCTATAGCTTTGCTTTTATTCGAACGATCTACAAATATTGCACCCATGGCTTTAAAGATTGGGCCCACAGGTGTATATTCTAATTCTTTTTTTGCAACACCAGCGATGTCTTTTCTTAATATTTTTAATAGGATGAAAAAATCTGCAGAACTTTGATGGTTAAAACAAAAAATGGCAGGTCTATGATCTTCCAAATTATGTTTTCCTTTTACAGCAATATCTAAACCAGCAAACTTAGTTCCTAGGTCTCCAATACTTGCTATTGCTGTGTTTGCACCTTCTTGTCTAGACATAGAAAGCGATCCTTTAAGCAAACCTTTTATGGCTGATGGATAAATACTTGCTGCTGCCAAGCCAGTTCTTAGTCCGTTTACAAAAGGCACTCTTTTATTCTCTTTAAAACGAAGAATTTTCCAATCGTTTTCAAATGCTAATTGTGATAATTTACTATCAGGGTTTGTAGCAATTGGTTTTCCTACAATTTCTAAAAGAGGATAATCATCAATACTATCTGTATAGAAAAAACTTTTTGACAAGTCAATATTATTTGCTTTCGCAAAAGTTCTTCCAGCTCTAGCTTTTCCTTCTGACCAGCAAGTTTCTGTAATTACACCCGTAAATTTTCCTTTTTTAACTTCCATTTCTGTGCAAAAAATATCTTTGATACCCAATTCATTTGCAATAGGAGTTATTTGATAACGAGTTGCAGCAGAAATGATAACAACTTGGTGTCCTTTCTTTAAATGTGATGCAATTAATGTCTTTGCTTCAGGATAAATTGTATTTGCTAAATGGTCATGGTAAACTTCTTCACCTAATTCAATAAATTGATTTTCCTTGATACCTTTTACACCTAATGCAGAAATTTTTGTAAGTGTTTCAAAATCTCTATTTCCAGAAGCATACAATAAAACTGTAGCAAATTGAGATAGCAATTCTTTTGAGGTAGCTTTTCCACTTAATAAACGTGTTTTTAAAAATTGTTTTGCAGAAAAATCATTGATTAGAGTTCTATCTAAGTCAAAGAAAGCAGCGATGTGGTTTCCTTCCTCATCTTCAATAATAGTTTCTGTAACACTTTCTAAATCTGCTCCAGGAACAACCTCTTTATTGGTTGTTTCTTTGTATTTAGATTTTTTGGTGTTTACAATTTCTATTTTTTGTAGAAATTGTAAACGTTCTGTAAGATTATCTAATAAATCCATCCAAACATCTAATTCCTTGAAATCTATTTTTTTATCAAAAGGAGTGAGTTTACTATTTTTGGCTAACCTTAAGGCACTTATCAAAAAAGGTTTAGAAATACTATCTAACCTACTAATTCTATTTTTCCAATGCAACTCTTTCCCTTTAAAAAGGCATAGTTCGATAAACTCTTCATCAGAAAAATCATCTTCTAAATCCCAATTATATATAGTATTACAAACTACTTTGTTCGCTTCTAAGTAAATAAGTAATAAACCTTTAGAGACAAACATTTCTTGCCTTGCCAATAGATTTTCTATATCTCCATTTGGATCGCTAAGTATTGCTCTCCAGTTCTTATCAAACAACGTTAATTCAGCTTCAATTTCACTGCTAAATTTTGGTTTGTTTGTGTAGAAAAATTCAAACTTAAATAAATTTCGAAGACGCATTATTTCTGCCCAAAAAGAGATAATTCTATTAGGCGACTTTTCATCTTTTACTTTAACTAAAGCCATTTCTATAAATGCTCTGTGGTACAAATGCGCAGAAGACATATTTGCATAGTATGTAGCTGATAAAAACTCTGAAGAAGCTAAGCTATATTGCGTTTTGTAACCTGCCTTATTTTTATGAATAATAGCAGAACTTTGTAATAAGTTTAATGCTTTTTGTACGGATGCACTGATACTTTTTCCGCGTTCAATTAATACATCTTTTTTACGTTGTTCAATGTAATTCATTAATTTAATAACATTGAATTCTATTTCTTTTTTTGTGAGCGAAAAATTGTTCAATAATATATTACAAACCAGCGAAACTGTCGTTACTGGAGTAATCATATTTGCGTTATGAATCAATTCAAAAGCAAAACGAGGCAACGTGTTTTTATCAGAATAACTATCTTCTTCTTCAATATCTGGAATGATCGCATTTTGATGAGCGTCAGCCTCAACAGGTTCACCAAAACGAATAGCAGCTTTACCGTATTGATTTCCTAGTTTTTTAAAATAGTTGATAAAGTCGCCAATATTTTCAGATTTCTTGTCTTTTCCTTTACCCTCCTCAGTCATTTCTTTTACATCAGGAATCAAGTCATACACAATAGAAACAGGTACATACTTTATATTTCTTGTGCTTTCTTGTGCACCTTCCATGATGTATTTTAAAATACCCATTTGTGGATACACAATTTTACCTGTTCTAGAGCGAGTTCCTTCTATGTTCCAAGTTAAATGATCACCGTTTTCGATCATACAAGAAATATAATGTCTTAATGCTGCTTTGTATATTAAATCATCTTTAAAACTTCTTCGGATAAAAATTAAACCAGAGTTTTTTCCCAATTGTTTAAATCCAGGAATTGCTAAATTAATACCTCCAAAAGTATAAGGAATTGGCATTCCATATCTTGCTAATGTGGTCACTAAAACAACAGTATCTAAGTAGGTTTTGTGTGTTAAAATAAATGCAACAGAATTTTGTCGCATTAATTTCATAAGCTTCTTTATTTCTTTAGGGTCAATGTCTATCTTATTATTGTAAGCTTTAGACATCATAAATTGAAATCCTTTTACAGATAACATATTTGCAACAGGATGTTGTTGAGAGTATAACTCTGCAACACAATCTGCACCTTTTTTTTGAACTTCTGAAAACTCTATTTTTTGCTCTTTAGCAATTAACTGAAGCTTTTCTTGAAATTTAGTATGATTGATAATGTTCTGTAAGTTGTGTTCCATAATCAATTTAAAAAGAGGTTTGTAAATTTTGAAGTTCCTTTTTGTTTCCAAAATTCAGGAAAAAATAAACTTTCAATTTTAGTCGTTATCCCTTTTGGCTTCTTGCCAGTAATATTGGTATTTAAAGAATTGGCCACCGTTAATAAAACAGAAGCATTAGCACCCATGCCACAATGACTACCAAAAACTTCTATATTTTTAATATCTTTTCTTAATGTTTCTGCTTCCATACAATGTTTCCAAGGTAAAAGACCATCCGTTTTTGTAAAAATACAAGTAATAGGTACTTCTGGAATCTCTTCCAGTTCCTTTATGAATTTGTCATTTCTTTCTTTCAATTTTCGACCTCTTAAAAATTCTAAAGATCTAACTACAGGTGTTTTCATGTTTTTAACTCCCCAAACAGGAGAGCCAATTGTAACTAGCTGTTCTACTTTATCTGGATGTCTATTTGCAATTATTTTCGCAAAAATACCACCACCACTCCAGCCAACTAAACTTACTTTTTCTTGATGTTTTTCATAAATTTCATCTAATTTTTCTATAAGTTTTGGTAAAGATTTTGAGTTAATCATATTTACACCTAGATCCCATTTATAGGTAACAAATCCAACAGATTTTAGATAATTTCTTACAAAAGCTGTTGAATTATCATTGCCCAAATAAGGGGGCATTAACAAAACAGGTTTATTTTTACTTGCTTTGTGCTTTGGTATTAAAGGGTAAATGCCAAACATCGAAACCCATTCTATAATAGATCTAGTTTCTAATAAAACATTAAATAGCGGAGGAGACTCTATTCTCCTATTTATTTCTTCAACTTTCTTTTTAAAAGTTTTTAGTACCTGAATAGCAACTTCATCTGTACCTTTCTTTGATGCTTTTATATTGCTAATTCTCTCTAATACAATATTTAAAGTTACATAATCTCTATCAGGACCAAAATCTTCACAAACAGATATACACTCATCCAATAAAGTGTTTGTTTCTTTTTTTATTATTTTTTTTTCATCAATAAGGCTAATAATCATTTTTTCAAAAGGATGAAGTTCGAACTTTTGGATAACAATTTCTTTGGCTTTTTTCAATGTCATTCCTTTCGACATTGCAACTTTTAAAGCCAGTTTTGTGAATGATGTATAGAGTGTTTTGTTGTTTTCCATTTTTTTAATTTAGGCTTTTATTTTTTCACTTAACCAATTAATAACGTCTTGTTCAACTTCATTTTTGTTAACCTCATTAAGCATTTCATGCCTTCCGCCTTTATATAGCTTTAGAGTAATATCATTAATGCCAGCTTTTTGATATTTATTTGTAACTTTTTCAACCCCTTTTCCCATTTCTCCTACTGGATCTTTATCTCCAGAAAAGATAAAAAGAGGTAAATTTTTTGGTGTGCTTTTAAAAGTAGAAACTTGGTTTACTTTCTTACTTCCTTTTAAAAGATCTAAAAAAACACTTAAAGAAAAATCTTCAATTCTTAGTGGGTCGGCTTCAAATAAATCAACTTGATTTTCATCACTACTAATCCAATCTACTTTTGTTCTGTTTGGTTTAAATTTTTTATTAAATTGTGTAAAGAATAAGTTTTTAAGGAACTCATTACTTCGATGCTTTCCGTTTAATTTACCCAAGAACTTAGCACTTAGAAGTCCGAAAGAACCCAATCCTTTCATAAAATTGGCAGTTCCTGATAAAATTAAAGCCTCCAAATCACCACCATATTTTGTCGCATATTCTCTGCTTAATAATGAACCCATACTGTGACCAAACAAAATTATTTTTTTATTTGGATGTTCTTTTTTGATGATATCCGTAAGATGTCGCATGTCATTTAAAGCATCAGAAAAATAATCATCACCATCGTAAAAACCTAAAAAGGCATCATTTTTTGCGGATTTTCCATGAATCCGATGGTCATTTGCATAGACTTCATAACCTTCTTTTTGCAATGTTTTAGCGATTGGTTGATATCTGCCTGCATGTTCACCAACTCCATGAGAAATTTGTATAATTCCTTTTAAAGGGATCTTATTGTTGGCGGGCCATTTGTAGTAAAAAATGGTGACATCATCAATCGTTTTATATGTATTTGTTATAAAGCTCATCAATTATTTTTCTAAAAATTTAGAGAGTAATTGTAGTAATTTGTTCGTATTCTTTTTAGTCCCTGTAAGTTTTATTCTTTCTTGAATTAAGAGTTCTTCTATTAGTAAATTCTTTTTATAAAGGTTCGATAAATTAGTATCATCTATTTCTACTTTAACGCAAGGTTTAAGGGTTGCTTTCTTTTTTACAGAAACAGTATCTTCTAAAATCTCTAGTTGATAGTTTGTTTTAGCATCGCCTAAATTCAGTTGAAAATCATACAAACCTATTGTTTGCTTTCTTAATTTTTTATCTTCATTTAAAACTTTTTTAATCGCAGTAAAAAAAGGTAAACTTTTAATTTTATCAACTTTTTTAACTGTTTTTTGTTTCCCTTTTGCTAAAATTATTTTTTCTAATTCATTGGCAGATTCTCTTATATATCTAGAAAACTTATCTGTATCTGGCATTGTTTTAGCATCAGAAGTTGTGGTTATAGAAACTAAACCATTGTAACTAAATGCAGCGATAATTAATCCAAACCCATCTAAAACAGGAGTCAAACCAAAAATCCCAACAATCTTATGACCTTTTAAGTACAGAGGGTTTTGTGGTCCAGGAACATTAGTAATTGTAACGTTAAAAGGAGGCCTGTGAAATTCCTTAATATTATATTTAGTATACAAGCCTGCAGCTAAATTTGCCAACCCAAAAGGAACCGCATCTGCCATTTTAGAAAGCGCTTTTGCACCAACAGCTTTATGCTTAGATTTACCTAAATTAGTCTGTTCTTGAATATATTCTAAACGTTCAATTGGATCTTTTATATGTGTAGCAATTTTAACTAACATATTAGAAATTTGATTGTTCATTTTTTGGTTATCCCCTTTTACACGGATAGAAATTGGGACATTTGCAACTAAAGGTTGAGTTGGTAATTTTTCTTTTTCTTCTAAATATCTTCTGATTCCACCTGCACAAATAGCTAAAATTAGGTCGTTAATACTAACGTCCATAATCTTACGAAGCGTATTTATTCTGTCAAAATCTAAAATTGCAGTTCCCCAAGTTCTCTTTGGAGAGACCGATTCATTAAAAATAGTTTTTGGAGTAGAAAATGAATTTTTATGAATTGTTTTTTTGACATTCAATTGATTCTTCATTTTTCCTTTCATTAAAGAAAAAGCAGTTTCACCAATTAATCTTGGAATTTTTAATGGGTTTTTTAAAAATCCATAAGAACTTTTTAATAATAAGCTAATTTCATCTGGCAAAGGTTCTGGTTCATATGGTTTTGGCGGAGGTGTTTTTTTGTTTTTATCCTCCTCATTTTTATCAAATAGAATTCCCATAATTCCTACACCAGAACTTCCATCAATCATAACATGATGAATTTTAGAAACAATAGCAATGGATCCTTTAGGAACTTGTGAGACTTCATCTAAGCCCTCGATAAAACTAATAGACCACAAAGGTCTTCTTAAATCTAAAGGACTGCTAAAAATTGACGAAGTCATTTCCCTTAATGTTTTCCAGTTTGCTGGGTCAGGAAGTTTTAATCTATTGATGTGTAAATCAATGTCAAAATTTGGGTCATCAACCCAATATGGATAGTCTAAATTCAGTGGAACATTTAAAAGTTTCTTCCTGAATTTAGGAATTAAATGAAGCTTAGACGCAACTATTTCTTTAAAATCATTAAATGCGATTGATCCTTCCACAATTGTTAAAGTAGCAATATGCATTGGGCTAGATGGAGATTCTGCGTACAGAAAAGTTGCATCTTGTCCAGATATTTGTTGAATAGAACTGTCTAGAGCATCTTGCAAAAGATCTTTTATTATCTTTTTTGCCATGTATTTCTAAAATTTATGTGTTCGAAGTTGAAAGATAATTAAATTAAAGATTTTCATCTTAAATTTCTCAACACTGCAAGATAAATAATTTTAGTTAGATTTTCTAATCTGAAAGTAGTAGAGTTTTGTTTGTGTTTGTATAAAAAGAAAGTCTCAAAAAAATATTTTTTGAGACTTTTAAAATTTGAGCCGATAGAGGGACTCGAACCCACGACCTGCTGATTACAAATCAGCTGCTCTAGCCAGCTGAGCTACATCGGCTTTTAATTTTTCTGACGGCAAATTAAGTGCAAAAATTGATATATAACAAGATAAAAGTGATTTATTTTCAATAAAATAATTTCTAATAATCAAGTATTAAGTTTTAGATAATAATTTCACTTATAAAGTAACTATAAATAATTCATATCTGATTTTTATGCCTTTTATTTGATCGCACAAACTTCTTCTTTGTTATATAAAAAGTCATTATTGAATTGCTTCTTTATATACTTTTAGGCAACGTTCTCTTGCAAATTTATGTTCCACTATTTCGTTGGGGTAGGTGAGTTCTTGAAAATCAGGTGCCCATTTTTTTATATAATTCAAGTCTTTATCAAATTTTAAAATCTGAGTTGTCGGATTAAATATTCTGAAATATGGAGCCGCATCAACTCCAGTTCCTGCTACCCATTGCCAATTACCAATGTTGCTAGATTGCTCGTAATCGTGTAATTTTTCGGCAAAATAAGCTTCTCCCCATCTCCAGTCAATTAATAAATGTTTGCAAAGAAAACTTCCCACCAACATTCTTACTCTATTGTGCATAAAACCTGTTTGGTTTAATTCCCTCATACCTGCATCCACTAATGGATAACCAGTTTCACCTTTACACCAAGCTTTAAATTCTTGTTCATTATTTCGCCAAATAATTCTATCATATTGTGGTTTAAAACTGTCTTTTGCAGTATGTGGGAAATGCCACAAAATTTGCATAAAAAACTCACGCCAAATTAATTCTTTTAAAAAAGTAATATTATTGCTTTTGGAGGCCTTATCTACCATTTTTCGAATACTTACAGTTCCAAAACGTAAATGAGTTCCTAATTTTGATGTACTGTCTTTTGCAGGAAAGTTTCTAGTTTCTTCATAATCATCAATAAGCTTTGTAGAAACGGTGTAAGATTCAACTTTTATAGAAGATTTTATAAAACCAATTTCACCTAAAGTTAAAAGTGTATTGTTTTTACCTTTAATAAAATTTTCTAAATTTTCTTCCGAGGGAAAAAATTCTAATCCCCTAAATTGAAAGGCTTCTATCCATTTTCTTGAAAATGGAGTATATACTTTATAAGCAGTTCCATCTTTTTTTACAATTTCATTTCTTTCAAAAATTACTTGGTCTTTATAGGTTTTGAAATGTATCTTTTTTGATGTCAGAAACTCTTTAATTTCTAGGTCTCTTTGAATAGCGTAGGGCTCGTAATCGTGATTTGTGAAAATGGTTTCTATGGTATATTGTTCCGATAACTTTTTAAGAATTTGAGTTGGTTTTCCATGAAAAACCGAGATTTCGCTATTTACTTTTAAAAGTTGATTATTGATGTTTTCTAATTCTTGATGAAGAAAAGTAACACGGGCATCATCTTTTGGTAGTTTGCGTAAAATTTCTTCATCAAAAATAAAAATGGGTAGTATTTTTTTGTCAGATTTTAGAGCGTGAAATAGGCCACAATTATCATCTAAACGTAAGTCTCTTCTAAACCAAAAAATATTAATTGTAGTTTTCATTGCTATTGATGTTATTTAGTTTTGATATATATAAAATGCCATTAACTTATGAATTTTTTATATTTAAAAATTCATAAGTTAATGGCAAAAGTATTAAAATAGATACATCTATTTGTACTCTCCAAAAAGTTCGAGTAGTTTTTTTTCTCTGTAAGCAAAGATTTCTTCTAATTTAGGTTTCACTAAAAAAGGGTGTACTATTTGACCTAAAATCCCCATTGGAACCTTGTAATCTATAATATCTTCCATTTCAACGCCACCATCAATTTCATTAATAAAATGTTTATGATGCCATAACGCATAGGGGCCATACATTTGTACATCTACAAAATATTTTTTATCTTCTATGTGTGTAATTTCAGAGACCCATTTTGTTTTTATACCTAATAGAGGTGTAACTATATATTGAATGATTTGACCTGTATATAAAGGTTTGTCTACGTTAGAAACAATATTAAAACTCATATAATCTGGTGTGATTATTTTTAAGTTTTTAGGATTTGATAAAAACTCCCAAGCTTTATCTACTGAAATTGGTAATTTTTGTTTTTTATGAAGCGTATAGATTTTCATATTAATTATGAATTAGAATGTAAAGATTTAATGAAGTAGCAATACATAACCATATGATGTAAGGCAATAATAAATATTTATAATTATTCGTTTTTTTACTTAATTTAAAGAAATAATAAAATAGAAGTGATGTAAGTAAAGTAATGATTACGAAACCAAATAATACTAAATGTTGGTTAAAGAAAAAGTAATTCCAACTAACGTTTAAAATAAATTGAGTAAAAAAAATGAACGTTAATTTTAAACTATAATTTCTTATAAATAGGTGTCCTAAATAAATTGAAAAACAGATCATGATTACTGTCCATGCAACACCAAAAACCCAGCCTGGAGGACTCCAAGGAGCTTGATTTAAATTGGTGTACCAATCTGTCATTGGCCCATTATTCATTAACCAACTACCAATGGCTAATCCTCCAAAATTAATCACTAAAAAAAGTAATGTTAATTTTACTTGTTTCATTCTTTTGATTGAATTTCTTCTATTTTTTTTAGAACATTATCAGCTTCTAAATATTTTTTATCACTATCAACTCTATTAATCGATTGAAATTTATATGCTTCTTCCATCAATTTCTTATAAGAATCTTGCAATTTTTCTACTTCACTTTTCTTTTTAAATAAACCAAACATATGCTTTATGATTTTAGGTGTTTTGTGATCTTTGAACTTAATGGTTTTGTGATTGAAAAATAATAATCAATAAGTTCGCCTTCAGGAGAAATTATATATTTCTGAAAGTTCCACTTTACAGAAGAACTTTTTTTGTTATTTAGTTTTTTTGACGTTAACCAACGATATAGAGGGTGCTGTTCGTCCCCTTTAACCTCAATTTTTTCAGTTATTAGGAAAGAGACTCCATAGTTTACTTCACAGAATTCTTTTATATCAGAAGAAGAACCGGGCTCTTGACTTCCAAATTGATTACAGGGAACTCCTATAACAACTAAATTATCTTTATACGTGTTGTGCAATTCTTCTAAACCTTTGTATTGAGGTGTAAAACCACACTTAGAAGCTACATTCACAAAAAGGATATACTTTCCTTTAAAATCTGAAAAGAGAATAGGGTTATTCTGGAGACTCTTAATCTCTATGTTATAAATATTCATTATGTTGAGGTTTTACTATATTTTAAAACTTACAATTCCGCAGTCTAATTCAAAAATTTGACCTGATATTGAACTTGCTTTTTCAGAGATTAAAAAAGTAGCTAAGTCAGCAACTTCTTTAGGTTCCAAATATTTTTTTAAAGGATGACGTTCAGTAATGTTTTCTATCATTCGCTCATTGCGTAATAATTTTGAAGCTAAATCTGTATCAGTTACAGTTGGCGCAATTGCATTTACACGAATTAAAGGAGCTAGTTCTGCGCCTAAAGACTTTGTTAGACCCTCTACAGCTGACTTGGCAGCAGCAACACTTGCGTGAAAAGGCATTCCTAATTTTGCAGCGACAGTGCTAAAAAGTAAAATAGAAGGTTTGTTTCCTTTTTTTAAAAGAGGTAAATAATGCTGTATTGTTTTTACAGCGCCAATGACATTAATTTCAAAGTCATTTCTAAAATCGTCTAACTTTAGTCTAGAAATTGGTTTTAAATTAATACTTCCTGGGCAATAAATTAAGGTATCTATTTCTTCTGCCTCTGGTAAGTCATCTGTAAGAATATCGCAAGTATAGTGTGTGAGGTTATCATGTAAAAGCACAGGAGCAGTTCTACTGATATTTATTATCAAATTTTCATCAATTAAAGATTTTATAATTGCATTTCCAATTCCTTTACTTCCTCCAATGACTAAAATTTTATTCATATCTTTTTATCTTCTTCCTTTCAAGCGCTTCTCAATTTTCTGTTTAACTACTGTTAGGCGCTTCATTTGATCCATTATTTCTGGATCTTTTTCTAATTTGTATACTTCGTTAAGCTCTAGTACTAAGGCTTTTACTTCTCTTGATGCTAGTATTCTATCACTTGTAGTTTTAAATGAGAATTTTCTATTCTCAAATTCTAAAGCTCTTTCTAATAAATTCATTCTATGTTTCTCTGTTTTATTCTATAATTTTCGAATATAATTATAAAAGTTAGAAAAGCAAGAGAAATCTGAACTTATTATGCAGTTAGCGGTTTACCCTTTAAACGTTTTTCAATTCTTTGCTTAATTGTTGTTAAACGTTTCATAGTATCCATAATTTTCGAATCTTTACTTTGCTTATAAATTTCATTTAAGCTTAAAATTAATTCCTTTGCTTCTCTAGCTGCCATAATACGATCACTAGTCGTCGGGAATCTCATTTTTCTAGTTTCAAATTCTAATGCTTTATTTATTAAATCCATAACTTAATAATTTAAGGTGTTTTGTAATTCAACTATTTTTGATTGATTTTGGAATTTACCTCCGAAGTATGAAGTTATCGTAGAAACGGTCTGGTCTTTAATTCCTCTTGAAGAAACACAAAAGTGTTTAACCTCTAAATATATAGCCAGATTTTCGGTTTTTAAAATAGCTTTCTATTCGGTTGAAATTTTATTTTTTTAATATTACTTTGCTTTTTAATGCTACTTATGTAATTATTATCGTGTCTTTTTAATTTGCTGTTTTATAGCGATTATCTATTAAAAGCAAAGCACAAGTCATCTTTTTGATATTGAGTTATTTGATATTGTTTTTTGTCTTGAACATTTAAATCTACCTTTAGCAAATGTTCTTAATTTTTCATGTTTTGTTTTTCTCCCTTGAACTCTTTTTCTCCACATTTTGAAGCTTTTCGGCTTCATTTCTCTTCGCATCAAATTAATAACTTCTTGTTCTTTAAGGTTGAATTGAAATTGAATTGATTCAAAAGTGGTTCTATCCTCCCAAGCCATTTCAATTATTCTATCAATTGCTATAACGTCAATATTCATTATAATAAGATTTAAGTGATAGCGTTTTGGAAATCATAGTTTGTATTATTTTCTATCTTCATGTCTATTATTTTGTCAAGAAATTTTTTATTTTCTTTTAATAGCTTATTGTTTTTAAAGCGAACAAAGTTTCCGCAGGCATGAATACTAAAACCATTCGTTTTATATATATGCAGTTGATAAAAAGGGATTGCCCAGCTATAGTTTTTTAGTCCTTTATTAACATGAACTATAATGCCTTTTTCTCGTATCTCTATATTGCCGTAATTGATGTCTGAAATTAAATTCATATATTTTAAGAAGCCTGGACTTACTTCATCAATAATCATTCTTTTTGAACCGACACCACCCATTTTAACTGCTTGAAAAAAAGAGTATGATTTACTTAATAAATCATCAAAAATTGCTTCTGCTTCTTTGTTTCTATTTGTTGTGTTGTATATCATATCTAAAACAAAGATAATAAATGTTTAACGTATTTTCGTTATGGTTAAACAAAAATTAACATAACATTATAATATGTTAATACTCTAAAAATCAATTGCTTTTTAGCATTCTGTTTCCTTCTGAAAGGGTATGTTTTTTTAGGATTCTTTCGCTTTCTTTTCTTACTTCAGTGTCTTTTTTCATATTCCATAATATATCACTTGCTTTTTTTCTAGCAATTTTAATATCCACAATTGGCTTAGGGTAAACGACACCAAGTTCAAAATCATTAAATTGTTCATCTAAAGGAGTCATTATATATGGCTCGTGTACAAACGGAGTTGGTAGATTTGCCAATTCTGGTACCCATTTTTTTATGAAAGTTCCGTCCTCATCATGTTCTAAGCTGTTTTTTACAGGATTGTAAATTCTTAGGATATTGATTCCAGTTTCACCAGCATTCATTTGTAATTGTGGAAAATGAATTCCAGGTTCAAAATCTAAAAATAATTTAGATAAATGTTGAGATGATGATTGCCAAGGTTGCCATAAAATATGAGTAAAAAACGATACTAACATGGCGCGCATTCTAAAGTTTAAATAACCGGTTTCTTGTAAACAACGCATACATGCGTCAATTAAAGGAAAGCCAGTTTTACCTTCTTCCCAAGCTTTTTGATATTCTGCAGAAATACTTTTCTTTAATTTTTGATATCCTTTATTTATACTTGCATTTTCCATAGTATGTTCCATTTCAAACTTCTGTATAAAATGGGCTTGCCATCGCAACCTAGAAATAAAGGCGCCTAAATGCCTTTTGTTTGCATCTGTTTTATGTTTTATTGCTTCCTGAAATATCTGACGAATAGAAACGTTTCCCCAGGCAATATAGGGCGATAATCTACTGCAACTTTCTCTTGCTAAAGCTGGTTTCGAAATATTAAACATATATTTTTCATGTCGCTTTTCAAAAAAAGTGTCGGCATATCTCCAGGCTGTTTTTGTGCCTCCTTTTTGAAAATATTCATGTTTTGGTGTTTCTAAATCTACAGATTGAAAGTATTTTTCTAGCTCAGTAATTTCTTGAATAGAAATAAAATTAGCATCTTTAAACTCATTTTTAATTAGAGGTTTATGCATGTAGTCATCCCATTTTTCAAACCAATCCTCTCTGCTTAATAATCCTCTTAAAATTCCATTATTATTGCTTTCTTTCCAGTTTACAGAGTTGTTTCTACAATATCTTGTAAATTCTTTATCTCTATTATATGTAATCAATAAACCAGTTTCTTGATGAGAAAAAACAGTATGAACTGTATATTTGTTAAATAGCTGATTAAAGGCACTTACAACTTCTGTTTGTACGCAAAGAACTTTACTGTTGTATTTTTTTAAATCAGTATTTAAATCTACTAAAGACTGTCTTATAAAGTTCCAATGGCGAATGTCATAATGAGGATCTTCGACTAATGAATTTTCAAAAACATATAAAAAAAGTACACGCTTGTTAGACTCTAAAGCATTTTTAATTGCTTCATTATCTTGCAAACGCAAATCACGTTTAAACCAAACAATATGTATTTCTTCTTTATTAATATTCATCTAAATTTTCTATAATATGATTTGCTTTTTCTTTAATCTTCGATCTGTCTTCGGATGACATTTTGTTTAATAAACTATACATCATCTTCATTCTAAAATTAGAAGATAATTTTTCTTTCTTTTCATCTAGAAAATTCCAATACAGTGTATTAAAGGGACATGCATCATCTTCGAATTTTTTTGCTTTTTTGTATACGCAAGCATCACAATAATTACTCATTTTACTGATGTAACTTCCACTAGAAACATAGGGTTTTGTTGCGATTTTACCGCCATCTGCAAACTGACTCATTCCTCGTGTGTTAGGTAATTGAACCCATTCTATTGCATCAACATAAATCCCTAAGTACCAAGCATCAATATCATCTGGATGGATTTGTGTTAACAGCGCAAAATTACCCGTAATCATTAATCGCTGAATGTGATGTGCGTAGCCGTTTTCCAGAGAATTATTGATTGCATTTTTTAAGCAATTCATTTTCGTTTTACCCGTCCAAAAGAAGTCTGGTAACTTGTTACTATTCTCTAAGAAGTTTTCTTTTTTATAGTCTGGCATTAGCATCCAATACATACCTCTCATGTATTCTCGCCAACCTAAAATTTGTCTTATAAAACCTTCAACTTGCGAAATATCAATGTCATCTTCTTGCTCTCTATACGTTTTTAAAACAGCCTCAATAATTTCTTTAGGTGAAATCATCTTGGTGTTCATGGCAAAAGAAATTCTACTATGAAAAAGATAGATTTTATCTGTATGCATTGCATCTTGATAATCACCAAAATGAACCAATAGGTGTTCACAGAAATAATCTAATTGTTCTAAAGCTTGACTTCTAGAAATAGGGTATTCAAAATATGTAGGATTGATTTTTCCAATCGTTTTTATTTCGGCCTTTTCTATGTCTGCAATAATAGTTTCAACATTAGTGTCAAAACTAATTTCTTGAGGAATTAATGCTTCTCCTTTCCATTTTTTTCGATTGCTGGCATCAAAATTCCATTTGCCTCCTTCTGGCTGGTTGTCAACTACTAAGATTTGATGTTTTTTTCGCATATTACGATAAAAGTTCTCCATCAAAAATTGTTTTTTACCTTTAAAAAAGGTTTCTAAATCTTCTCTTTCTGTGTAGAAATGTTCTGTTGAAAAAACTTCAGCTTCAATCTTTAAATTAGAAGAAAAGTTCTTTAGCTGTTCATCTAGTCTGTATTCATCGGGTGATAAGTATTCAAATTTTTCGATATTATTTTCTTTAATTAATATCGCTAAGTTTTCAACTAAACTTTGTGTGTTTATGGTGTCATTTATATTGAAATAGACAACAGTATGGTTTGCTTTTTCTAACGTATTCACAAAATTTCTCATCGCAGCAAAAAAGCCAACAACTTTTTGAATATGATGTGTTACATAATCTGTTTCTTGCCGCATTTCAAACAAGCAATAGGTAACATTTTTATCAGTTTCTGAAAACCATGAATGTTCACTGTTTAATTGATCCCCTAAAATTAATCGTAATTTTCTCATATTAAAACAATGTTTTTTCTAACCAAATTTTTCTAAACTTATGATTTGCATCATAACGCTCAGCTTGTAATTGAGTGTTAAATTTTCGATCTCTTGGATCATTGCCAACACCAGCGACATACATCCAATTTCCATAGTTGCTATGTACATCATAATCGATCAACATAGATTCGAAATAAGCAGCACCAATTCTCCAATCTAATAAAAGTTCTTTCGCAAAATAAGAAGCCACATTTTGTCTTCCTCTGTTGCTCATCCAGCCTGTTTCTTTGAGTTCAATCATATTTGCATTCACAAAATTGTCTTTGGTTTCGCCGTTAATCCATGTTTCAATGTTTTCACGATCAGAATTCCAATGATAATTTTTATCTAAAATCCCACCAATTTTAAAGATTTTTGAATTGTGTTTTAAAGAAATATATTTAAAATAATCTCTCCAAATCAATTCAAAAATCACCCAATAAGTAGATTCATTTGACTCAAATTCAGCTTCGTATCTTTTTATTTCCCAATAAATAGTTTTTGCAGATAAACTACCGTTTGCCAACCAAGGCGAAAATTTTGTACTGTAATCTATACCAACTAAGCCATTTCTTGTTTTTTTATAAAACCCTACCTTTTTACTTTCAAATAAATAATAGTTTAATCTCTTCAGTGCTTCGTTTTCTCCTCCTAAGAAAGGAAATGCAGTATTCTTGTGTACTTCAAAATTGTTAAAACCTAGTTCTGAAAGTGTAGGAACTTTTGTATTGTTTTCAATAGTATTAGATAAAGGTAGTTTTGATATTAAATTTTTATCTTTGATTGTAATATATTTTTCTAACTTCTTTCTGAATTGTGTAAAAACTTCAGGGATGTTGTTAAAGTTTTTTGAAACCGTTTCGGGGTGATATAAAAATTGATCATAATCTTCCGTAAAATTTATGGTTTCTGAAAGCGTATTTTTTGTGAGATTGTTTGTTATAGTTTCTTCTTTCGTCCATTCTTTTTGGGTGTAAATAGAATCTATTGAAAACTCATCACATATTTCATGAATTTTATTCTCAGGGCTTTCAAAATAGGTGAGAAGCGTGACGTTTAAGTTCGCTAAATTTTGTTTTAAATTGACAATTGTTTCTATTAGAAACTTCGCTCTAAACTTTGCTGTTTTTTGGAACCCAAATTCATCAATTTTAAATAATTTTGGATCAAAACAATATACAGCAATTATTTTATCGCAATTTTTAACTGCTTTTTCAAGAGAAGCATTGTCCTCTGTTCGTAAATTATTACGAAACCATATTAAACCTGTGTTATTTTGTTTCTCCTGCATTTTTCACTACAATATTTAACGTTTTCCCAATTTTTCTCCCATTTCTTTCTCCAAGTGAACGGGCGTTTACAAACTGGGCACTCTTTTGTTGGAAGATGTTCTTTTTTCAAAATTACTTATTAATATTATTAATCATTCCATTAAAAACAAACCAATGAAAAGGCATTACAGCATACCAATACATTCTACCTGCTAAGCCATGAGGTCTAAAAGTTGCTGTTTGATATAAAATTCCTTCTTCAATTTTAAATTCTAACCAAGCTTCACCGGGTAAAATCATTTCTGCATAAAGTAGGAGTTTGCCTTTTTCTTTATCTGCATAAATTACGCGCCAAAAATCTAAAGCATCACCAGCATTTAATTCTGATGGATGTCTTCTTCCTCTTCGCAAACCTGCGCCTCCAAAAAACTGATCTACAAACCCTCTAATTTTCCATAGAAAAGTTCCGTAATACCATCCAGTTTCTCCACCAATAGCCCAAACTCTATTTAAAGCTCGTTCTTTATTTTTAACTTTTCTTTTTTTGAAATCCTTAAAACAACCATGTTTTGGTACATTAATAAATTCATGCACATAGTTTTTTAATTTTCCGCTACTGATGTAAGAATCTTTCCAACTAGAAATGATACTGTTTTGTTTTATTTTTACGAAAGCAAACTCAACAGCTTGCTTATAAGACATTGGTTGTACATCTAACATTTTATTAATGTCACTTTTAATTCCAATAACTTCTACACCCATAGAGTTAACTAAAGTACTTGCCAGTTTATAGGAAGTAGATGTTACAAAATATAACCAGTAAGAGGATAATTTTGGTGTCATTACTGGTACAGTAAGAATCCATCTTTTTAATTTTCTAACCTCAGAGAATTGCAATAACATTTCTTTGTAAGTCAAAACTTCTGGCCCAAATACATCAAAAGACTTGTTGTACAACTCTTTTTTGCTAATTGCGCGGTGAAGGAAGGATAAAACATCTCTAATGCCTAGAGGTTGCGTTTTTGTATCTAACCATTTTGGAGCAATCATTGCAGGTAGTTTTTCAACCAAATCTCTAATAATTTCAAACGATGAGCTTCCAGAGCCAACTATAATTCCTGCTTTAAAGGTTGTTAATGCATATTTTTCTGATGCTAACGTATTTTCTACATTTTTTCTAGACAATAAATGTTTAGAAAGTTTCGTGTCATTTGTAATTCCGCTTAAATAAATAACTTGCTTTAATGTAGTTTGTTCTGCAAAACGCTTAAAATTGAAAGCACATTTCTCTTCTAAAATATGGAATTCTTTAGCAGAATTAGACATGGAGTGAATTAAATAATAAGCAACATCAATATCTTTGGGTATATTTTTTAAACTCGTAAAATCTAAAAAGTCTGCTTCTACTAGCACAATATTTTTTCGATCTCTGAAATAACTTTTTGCTCTGCCTTTATCTCTTACAGCACAAACTACCGTGTGACCATCATTTAATAATAACGGAATTAAACGTTTACCAATATAGCCTGTTGCACCTGTTACGAGAATTTTCATGACATTTTATTTATATCTTTTGGACGCTGGTACGTGAGTTGTTTTTTGAATTTAGGAATAGCATAGGTGTCTAAACCATTAATAGTTGCAATGTTTCCTTTTGATAAATTGATGAGCCCATCTTCTTGAAGTAACTCATCATTTACATATAATTCTTGAATTTGAGCAACCACCAACATTACGTCATTGGAAGGTACATAAATTTCTTCTATAAATTTCATGCTCATTTGTACAGGCGCGTTTTTAACAAAAGGTGCCTTGAATTTACCTTTAAATTCAGATTCTAAATTCGTCATATCAAATTCAGAGATTGCTTCAGGGTATTTTGCTGACGTGTGGTGCGCATCTTCGATTATATCTTCCCAAATATGGTTAATAGTGAAAACACCTAATTCCTTAATATTTTTGTAAGTATCTCTTGGCACTGTTGTAGGTCTTAAAATAAAGCCTAAAGTTGGTGGACTTGATCCTAAATGAGTAACTGAACTAAAAATAGCAACATTAGGTTTGCCGTCAACAGAAATTGATCCTAATAAATTTGCAGACTTAAAACCAGAGCAACTATTTATTAAGTTAATTCTATAAATTTTATCGAGATTAAAGATATCTTTATTATCAAAAAATTGCATTTATTTGTTTTTACAGTATGTAAACAAAGGTACAAATTGTTCAACTTATTTAAGCCTAAGTTAAACATAAGATAAAGTTAAAAGTTATGGAGTTGTTTTAAATGAAAAAACTTCAGAAAAAAAATTCTGAAGTTTTAGTCGGGGTGGCAGGATTCGAACCTGCGACCTCCTCGTCCCAAACGAGGCGCGATGACCGGGCTACGCTACACCCCGAAAATGATTGCTCATTTAAGGATTGCAAATATAGAATAATATTTATATATTGTGTTGATTTTTTTAATTTAATTCACTTAATAATGAGGCAGTATATTCCCTTTTTTGTGCTAGTTTTTTTGTTGTCTTTGTCTTCCAATTCTCAACGTAAAGAGTATGAACTTGTTGTGTCAGAATTAGACAATCCTTGGGGGTTTACATTCCTTCCAGATAACTCCATTTTAATTACGGAAAAAGAAGGGAAGCTCATTCGTTTTAAAAATGGAATTAAAAAAGATGTTAGTGGAGTTCCAAAAGTTTATGTTCGAGGCCAAGGTGGGTTTATGGACATTGAATTACATCCTAATTACAAAGAAAATGGTTGGATTTATTTAACGTATGCTTCTAAAGAAGGAAAAGGGAATGGAGGCAATACAACTTTAATGAGGGCAAGGTTAAAAGGTTTGGAGTTAATTGATCAAGAAGTTTTGTACAAAGCGAGCCCTAATTCAACAAAAGGACAGCATTTTGGATCTAGAATTGCTTTCGATGTCGATAATCATGTTCTTTTTAGTATTGGTGATAGAGGAAATAGAGATCAAAATCCGCAAGATATTACTAGAGATTGTGGTAAAATCTATAGATTAAATGATGATGGCTCTATTCCGAACGATAATCCATTTGTCAATATAAAGAATGCGAAAAAAGCAATTTATAGCTACGGACATAGAAACCCACAAGGAATGGAAATAAACCCATTTACCAATAAAATTTGGTCTCATGAGCACGGACCAAGAGGTGGGGATGAAATAAATATCATTCAAAAAGGCAAAAATTACGGATGGCCAAAAGCAAGTTACGGTATCAATTATAGTGGAACCAAATTTACAAAAAACAGTTCACTTCCTGGGATGGAAAATCCCATATACTACTGGACGCCTTCGATTGCACCAAGTGGAATGGCTTTTATATCAAGCGACAGATATGGTAAATGGAAAGGAAGCTTATTGGTAGGTTCTTTAAAATTTCAATATGTAAGCAGATGTATTTTAAAAGGAAATAAGGTTTTTAAAGAAGAAAAATTATTGAAAGATATTGGTAGAGTTCGATCTATAGAGCAAGGTTTGGATGGGTTTATTTATGTAGGAATTGAACAATTAGGTATTGTAAGAATACTTCCTAAAGAATAATATGCCTTTCTCGGAGAGCTAATATTTAAATAATTTTATATACTTATTTTGCCATTGTTAAAACTTATAAACAATCCTATTTTATAGGCATAAAAAATAATATTTTTGCTATCCTTAATCATAGAAATAAAAAAATGTCAGATACAATAGAAAAAATAAAATGTTTAATTATTGGTTCTGGTCCCGCAGGATACACAGCAGCAATATATGCTGCAAGAGCAGACATGAGACCAGTCATGTATACAGGGATGCAAATGGGTGGCCAGTTAACAACGACAACTGAAGTTGATAATTTTCCGGGCTATGCAGAAGGAACTGATGGACCAGCAATGATGGAAGATCTAAAAAAGCAAGCAGAACGTTTTGGTACAGAAGTTCGTTTTGGATTGGTCACTAAAGTTGAATTAAGTGAAGAAGTTGGAGGAATTCATAAGGTTGTTGTAGATGAAACAAAACATATAGAAGCAGAAACAATTATTATTTCTACAGGAGCTACTGCAAAATATTTAGGAATCGAAAGTGAGCAACGTTTAATCGGTGGTGGCGTTTCGGCTTGTGCAACTTGTGATGGTTTTTTCTATAAAGGACAAGATGTAGTGGTTGTTGGAGCAGGAGATACAGCTGCAGAAGAAGCTACTTACTTAGCAAATATTTGTAAAAAAGTTACAATTTTAGTGCGTAAAGATTTTATGAGAGCTTCGAAAGCGATGCAACATCGAGTTGAAAAAACAGCAAATATTGAAGTTTTATACAATACTGAGGTTGATGAGGTTTTAGGTTCTAATGTGGTTGAAGGAGTAAGAGCAATCAACAATCAAACAAAAGAAACACATACTATAGATGTAACAGGTCTTTTTATTGCTATTGGACATACACCAAACTCAGATTTATTTAAAGGTGTTTTAGAAATGGATGAAACCGGTTATTTAATTACTAAAGGAAAAACTACAAAAACAAATTTACCAGGAGTTTTTGCTGCTGGAGACATACAAGATAAAGAATATAGACAAGCCGTAACTGCTGCCGGAACAGGTTGTATGGCTGCTTTAGATGCAGAACGTTATTTAGGAGCTTTAGAGTAAATGTCTACTATCTTAACAAAAAAAAAGAGATTACATTTAATGTGATCCTTTTTTTTTGTTTGTTATTCCTGCGGATGAAGGAATCTTTAAAATATTCTATTTTTAATAGTAGTAGAAGTCTTCTTGAAATTAAGTGAAAAATCATGAGATTCCTCGTCGTTTCTTTTATTAGAATGACATTTGGAATGATAATGGTTTAAACTACCACAGAAGCTTTCATTGATTTTCTGTAAGTAAAAGAATTAAAAATATTTCTTTTACCAAAATTATTCATAGATTTTGCATTTACAAACTTTCCAAAAAGTATTTTACTAACACCAAAGTACTCGTACTTATTTCCGTCTGTAAAAGTAACTTCTAGCAACATACTTTTGTGATGCCAATCCGCAACCTGAAATTCTGTAATTGTTGTTTTGTAAGCATCTAAATTAGCTTCCTTTGTTTCGGGAGCAATGCTTACCAAGAAATGATATCCATCTATAATTTGAGTACTTACTGTTTCTGCTTCCTCTTTTTTAACTTCGTCTTGAAATTTATCTGGATGCCATTCTTTAACCAAGCCTCTGTAAGAAGTTTTTAATTCTTTTAAATTAATAGGGCCTTCTATTTTAAATAATTTCTTATATTCTTTTATACGCTTCATTTCAGTGTTTTCAAATTGCGTGCAAAAGTAGTCTTATTTATTTGATTAAATAAGGATGTGTCTAAATTTAGTTAAAGTATTTTTTAGTTTGGCTATCAGTCTCTTACACTTAAAAGGAAAGCTGAGTTTTCTAAAGAATTATAATAGGAAGATTACAGGTGTAAAATTTCTTTTTTATCAATCAATTAAGAATTTATCAAAGTTTTCAATGGCCTGAATAATTATTTTTACAGCTTCAATATAAAAATCAGGGTTGATAGAAGCGTAATTATCTGTATGTCTATGATAATCTTTATGATCTTCTACACCAAAATAAATAAAAGGTATATTCTCTTTATGAAAAACTTTGTGGTCAGAAGAAAAAGTCCAATCAGATTGTTCTTTATTCTTGGGTTCATCATGACCAAATAGTAAATCAATTTGATTAGATTTTATTTTTTCTAATGGTTTTCTCAAATTAGGATTGTGAAATAATCCACAAACGAATAATTCAGGATCATAATCGCTGTGAGCAATCATATCTAAATTTATATTTAAAATGATATTTTCTTTTTCATTATAATTTTTTAAAAAAAACTCCGCTCCTAAAGAACCAATTTCTTTAGCATCTAATGCAGCTAAAATTAAATGATGTTTGGTTGGTTTTTTTTTAAAATATTCAGCAATTTCAAATAAAGCAGCAACACCTGACGCGTTGTCATCAGCACCATTAAATATTTTACCACCTTTTATTCCTAAATGGTCGAAATGAGCAGTAATTACTATAGATTTATTGATTTCACCTTTTAATACTCCAATAACATTTCCACCTATTACTGTGGTGTCAGGAACATTTGAAAAATTTCTCTTGGGCTTTCTTATAGGAAAAGTTTCTTGTCTTTTTTTTCCTTTAAAAGTATAAGGAAATTCTTGAATAAATTTTTGATTCTTTGTAGTTTGTAGCCCAATTTTAGTAAAATTAGCTATAATGATTTTTTGAGTTTTATTATTCCCAATTGAAGAAAAAGCTCTTCCTTCTAAAGAATCATTAGAGATGATTTTAATATTTTTTAAAAGTCTTTCACTATTTATTTCAATAAGCTTAGGTTTAGTACAACCTCCAGAAAAGATTAAAAAAGCAACAATCCAATAAAAATTAGTTTTAATAGTTTGCATTTTTAATGAATGATTTTGGGGGTTATACATGCAAGTATACAAAAAAGAGACCATTTATTAAAATGGTCTCTTTAAGTATGTTAATGAATTTTAAAACTTTGATAAGTTTTTTTTAATATTCTTAAAAGTAATATTTGTTTTCAGCTTTCAGTTTTTCTGCAATTAGATTACGTAAGTTGATTACATTTGGATAATTAGCATATTTAGTAAAACGCTTTAATCCCATTAATAACATACGTTGTTCATCACCTTCTGCAAAGGAAATAACACCTTCTCTACCACTTTTGGTAATAATGTCTACAGCATTATATAAATATAACCTTGCCATTGCTATTTGGCCTTCTTGTTTATCTTCACCAAAACGTTTTACGTTTTTTTCTGTACGTAATAATGTAGATTCAGCGATATAAACTTCATTTAAAATATTAGCAGCAGCCATTAATAATTGCTGATGATCTTCTAAATCTGGTCCGTATTTTTGTATTGCAGAACCCGCTACCATTAAGAAAACTTTTTTTAAATTTGCAATTACCTCTTTTTCTTCAGCAAATAATTCTGAATAATCTGGTGTGTCAAAAGAAGGAATACCCATTAATTCGTTTGCTACTGAAGTTGCAGGTCCAAGTAAATCTACATGTCCCTTCATTGCTTTTTTTACTAACATACCAACAGAAAGCATTCTGTTAATTTCATTAGTACCTTCATAAATTCGTGCAATACGTGCATCTCTCCAAGCTGCTTCCATTGGTGTTTCTTCAGAAAAGCCCATTCCTCCAAAAATTTGAATTCCTTCATCTGCACAAGCTTGTACATCTTCTGAAACTGCAACTTTTAAAATAGAACATTCAATAGCATATTCTTCTACCCCTTTTAATTCTGCTTCTTGATGAGAGTTTCCTTCGGCTATTCGCATAGCAATTCTATCTTCAATGTTTTTTGCAGCTCTGTAACTAGCAGATTCACCAGCATAAGTATTGGTTGCCATTTCTGCTAATTTCGCTTTGATTGCTCCAAAATCTGCAATAGGTGTCTTAAATTGTTTGCGCTCAGTTGCGTATTTTAAAGCAGTATCAATAATTCTTCTTTGAGAATCTAAACAGGCTGCAGCTAATTTAATACGGCCAACATTTAAGGCGTTTACAGCAATTTTAAACCCACCACCTCTAACAGATAACATATTTTCTGCAGGGACAACTGTATCGTTAAAAAAGACCTGTCGCGTAGAACTTGCTCTAATTCCTAATTTATGCTCTTCTTCACCTAGGACAATTCCATTTGGATTCGCAGCATCGTATTCAACGATAAAACCAGTAATATTTTTATCATTTTCTATACGAGCAAAAACGATCATCAAATTACAGAAACCTGCATTTGAAATCCACATTTTTTGTCCGTTAATTTTGTATGATTTTCCATCTGCAGAAATTTCTGCCATCGTTTTACCCGAATTAGCGTCAGATCCTGCACCTGGCTCTGTTAAACAATATGCGCCCATCCATTCTCCTGTTGCTAATTTAGGAACGTATTTTTGCTTTTGCTCTTCTGTACCGTATAAGGTAATTGGCATTGTACCAATTCCTGTATGCGCACCAAAAGCAGTACTTAAAGAACCATTTCCACTAGAAATGTATTCACAGGTAATCATTGTAGAAACAAATCCCATTCCCATTCCTCCATATTCTTCAGGGACAGCTACGCCTAAAAAGCCAAGTTCACCAGCTTTTTTCATTACTTCTTCAGTTAAGGCATAATCTTTCGCCTCAAAACGATCTCTATGTGCAATAATTTCGCGCTCGTTAAATTCTTTAACGGCTTCTTTCATCATTATTTGCTCTTCTGAAAAATCTTCAGGAGTAAATATATCTTCACAGTTTGTTTCTTTTACAAGGAATTGACCACCTCTTAAGATCTC
>CEWR01159525.1_pt1 | contig 42837 bp, 33 predicted proteins | sample 356321 | NCBI WGS metagenome assembly CEWR01 (sample SAMEA2621551, study PRJEB7988) | marine metagenome | biome: marine biome (ENVO:00000447); feature: mesopelagic zone (ENVO:00000213); material: "saline water (ENVO:00002010), including plankton (ENVO:xxxxxxxx)" | depth 790 m
AAAGATGAATCATATACTAAAAAAATACCAACAAGGAACTATTGTAGAGAAGTTAATTTATATTAATTTGGCTGTATTCTTGTTGACTTTTTTACTGAATACTTTAGAGTTTTTATTTAATTCTAATGGAAATTTTATTGTTGAATGGTTTTCTATGCCATCTAATATTGATGCGTTTATTTTTAAGCCATGGACAATCGTTTCGTATGGTTTTTTACATGGAGGTTTTTTCCATATTCTATCTAACTTAATTGTCCTATATTATATTGGTAATTTATTTATAGACTATTTCACACAAAAACAACTCTTGAGTTTTTATTTCTTTGGAACTGTTTTCGGAGGTTTATTATATTTAGTTAGTTATACCGTTTTTCCTGCTTTACAAGGAAGCAATAGCACATTGGTTGGAGCATCTTCCGCAGTAATGGCAATCTTTATCGGAATCGCTACATACGTACCGAACTACGAATTGAATTTTAGGTTTATTGGTTTTGTAAAACTCTGGAAACTAGCAGCAATATTTATTGTTTTAGATTTAATTCAAATTCCCTCAGGCAATGCCGGTGGACATTTAGCCCATTTAGGAGGCGCATTATTTGGATTTATTTACATGCAACAAATACGTACTGGAAGTATTTCTTTTAGAAATCCGTTTGCTGATTTTTTCAATAAAAAGAGTCCTTTAAAAACGGTGTACAAATCGAACAAGAAAAAAACTAAAACAGCTCAAAAAGAATCTCAAAAAACAAATCAGGAAAAGATTGATGTCGTTTTAGATAAAATCAGTAAATCTGGTTATGAATCTCTTAGTCAGGAAGAAAAAAACCTACTATTTAAGCAAGGAAAACAATAACGGTCCATGAAAAAACTTTCCTTTCTAGACAGTCTTGTCTTTATCTTAAACTCTATCGCAGCGTCACTTTTACTTGGATCTTATATCATTCCTTATATATCACCAAAACAGATAGCTACAGTTTCGGTATTGAGTTTAGGTTTTCCATTATTATTAATAGTAAACACGTTGTTTCTTTTGTACTGGTTGCTAAAATTTAAAAAACAATTTCTCCTTTCCTTCATTGTTATTTTAATTGGCTACCAACATGTATATTCATTTATTAAATTTACAGAAGAGAAAATTTTTTTAAATGATGACATAAAAATAATGTCCTACAATGTTCGTTTATTGAATCAATATAAATGGTCAGGAGATAAAGAAATTGAATTAAAAATACATGATTTTATAGCACAAAAAGATCCAGACGTGATTTCTTTTCAAGAATTCCCTAAAAAAGGGAAGCAAATTAAAAATTACAAGTATCAATATATAAAGCACAACAACAAATCTTCTATTGGATTGACAATACTATCAAAATACGAAATCATAAAGAAGGGGTCCTTAAATTTTGTTAACTCTGGTAACAATGCTGTTTTTGCAGATATTGTTATAAGACAAGACACGATACGTTTTTATAATATTCACCTTCAGTCTTTACAAATCGAGAAAAAAGAAATGAATTTCGATGAATATGATGCTAAAGAACTATTATTTAAGTTTAAAAAATATTTTAGAATTCAGGCAACCCAAGTTGAACAACTATTAGCGCATGAGAGAAAATGCACCTACAAAACTATTCTTATGGGAGATTTTAACAACACTGCATTTTCTTGGGTTTACAAACAAATAAAGAACAATAAAAAAGATGCTTTTATAGAAGCAGGCGCTGGTTTTGGAAAGTCATTTGATTATATATTTCCTTTTAGAATTGATTATATTTTGACAGACCCCGAAATAAAAATCCATAATTTTAAAACATACAACAACCTAAAATATTCTGATCATTATCCAATAATTGCGCGTATTAATCTTTCGAAATAAACAATCTTTTTGAGAACATTTGATGTTGCAATAATTGAGCTAAATTTAAAGTATAAGATCTATGCCGATTCCTGTATTATATACAAAACCCAAATAATGAGTAAATTAAAAGACAACTGTTCATAAATAGTAAAACGTATGCAAACGAAAAGATTAAACAAAGCCATTTCTGAAACAGGATATTGCTCTCGCAGAGCAGCAGATAAATTGATTGAAGAGGGAAATGTAAAAGTCAATGGTGAAAAAGCTGGTCTGGGTGTAAAAGTTACCGCTTCTGATACTATAAGTATCTATGACCAAGTTATTACAAAAGATGTGGCTAATATCTACCTAGTATTTAATAAACCGGTAGGAATTACGTGTACAACTGACGTAAAAATAAGAGGAAACATTATCAGTTATCTAAATTACCCTGAACGAATATTTCCTATAGGAAGGTTAGACAAGCCGAGTGAAGGGTTGATTTTCTTAACCAATGATGGTGATATTGTAAATAAAATACTGCGTTCTAAAAACAACCATGAAAAAGAATATATTGTCGGGGTTGATAAAAAAATAACAGATTCATTTATAAAAAAAATGGGGAATGGAGTTCCTGTTTTGGACACAATCTCTGACAAATGTAAAGTTGAAAAAATAAATGATTTCACTTTTAAAATTATACTTACTCAAGGATTGAATCGCCAAATTAGAAGAATGTGTGAATATTTAGGGTACGAAGTACAAAGCCTAAAAAGAGTTCGTATCATGAATATCTCACTCGATAAAATAAAGCCAGGAAAATTCAGGTCTTTTACTGAAAGAGAGCTTCAAGTAATGAATCATATGATAGGGAATTCTAGTAAAACGGAATAACATTGTGCAACTGTGTAATTGTTGAATCTGCTTGCCGAAGTCAGCTCGTTTAACTTTTTAAAGTTCGGAATTGCATTCTTTGTCAAAAGTTCACTTCACTAAAAACAGGTGATAAGAATATAAAATTAAAGAGCCACAAATGTTTAAAAATATTTGTGGCTCTTTTTCTAATAAAAACTATCTTATAATTATTTACTAGCAAACATCTGAACGTCGCCTTTAGAAACTTCAGAATCCCCTAAAATCATCAATCGTTCGACAACATTTCTAAGTTCTCTAATATTACCTGACCAGTCATAATCTTTCAATAACTCAATAGATTCTGATGAAAACTCTTTTGAAACGGTTCCCTGTTCTGAAGATAATAATTTCGAAAAATACTTTATCAATAGCGGAATATCATCCCTTCTGTCATTTAATGAGGGTACTTCAATTAAAATAACTGCTAGTCTATGATATAGATCTTCGCGAAATCTTCCTTCTGCAATCTCTTGTTTTAAATTCTTATTTGTCGCTGCAACTACACGAACATTTACTTTGATATCTTTATCACTTCCTACTCTAGTTATTTTACTTTCTTGTAATGCGCGTAAAACTTTCGCTTGTGCTGACAGACTCATGTCTCCTATTTCATCTAAGAAAATAGTTCCATTATTTGCCGCTTCAAATTTACCTGCTCTGTCTTTATTCGCTCCTGTAAAAGAACCTTTAACATGGCCAAACAATTCACTTTCTATCAATTCTGAAGGAATAGCTGCGCAATTTACTTCTACCATCGGAGCTTTACATCTGTTACTTTTTTCATGTAACCAATGTGCGACAAGCTCCTTACCTGTACCATTTGGTCCAGTAACCAGCACCCGAGCGTCTGTAGCAGCAACTTTCTCAATCATATCTTTGATACGTGAGATAGATTCACTTTCTCCAATCATCTCATAACGTTTGCTAACTTTTTTCTTTAAGCGAGTATTTTCAACAATAAGAGTTTTACTCATTAAAGCATTTCTAACTGTAGTCAATAACCTATTCAAATCTGGTGGTTTTGAAATATAGTCAAACGCTCCAAGCCTCATCGTCTCAACGGCTGTGTCCAGATCTCCATGTCCTGAAATCATGATTACTGGAATTTCTGGACTTATCTTTTTTATTTTCCCTAGCACTTCAACACCATCCATTTTAGGCATTTTAATATCACACAGTATCAAGTCATACTCTTTTTGCATGATCATTTCCAATCCAACCAGTCCATTCTCTGCTTCTTCAATCTCATACAATTCACTTTCTTCGCTAATGATTTTGTTCAATACTCTTCGGATTGCCGCTTCGTCTTCTATTATTAATATTGCACTCATATATATGATATCTATTTATTACTATTTAAACAAAACACGTATCTCTATTTTTTATATACTAAAAGAGATTTTTTCTTAGCTTAAAGTAAAGATATTTAAATTCTACAGGTATTAAATACTTTAATTTATTTTTTATTCATCGAGTTAGGTATTCAAATAAAATAAATATTTAGTTTTTATAATGACCAAAATCAGCATACCTTGTCATATGCTTTGAAAGTTTGGGTCTATAAAGACTACAGAGGTAGTGACTGAGATAATTTGAACTTTCAAAAAGCATCAATTTTTATTACTAACTTCAATAACAACTTGTTATCTCATAATTTTACACACCACTATATGGACGAAGATATTTTACAAAAAGCACAACTTTATGTTTCAAATTTATTTGACAACCAACTATCTCCTAAAAACTATTATCATAATTTTAAGCATACCAATAATGTTGTAACATCTGTTTCTCAACTTTCCAAAATGGAAAATTGTAATGATAATGATACATTCCTTTTAAAATTGGCAGCATGGTTTCATGACAGTGGTTATACAGAAATTGATGAAGGACATGAAGATGTTAGCATAAAAATACTACATCAATTTTTAAAAACCATAGAAATAGTTCTATCAGATATAGCAATAGTTGAACAACTTATTCTTGTCACCAAAATGTCTTCCGCTCCAAAATCAAAGCTCGAGAAAATCATGAAAGATGCAGATTGTGCTCATCTTTCTTTTCCTGATTTTCTAGAAATTTCTGAACAACTAAGACTTGAGCTACAATACAAATCTGAAACTAAAATCTCTAAAAGCGAATGGCTTCGTACAAATATAAATTTCATGTCTCAGCATACATTTTATACAAAACAAGCTCAGACAAAATGGACACCACTAAAAGAAATAAATCTTTTTAACCTAAAACAAAAAACAGAAAAAAATAAAACAAAAAAAGAGGAACCTAAGAAAACAGGAAAAGGTGTCGAAACCATGTTTAGAGTTACCTTAAAAAACCATATTCAATTGAGCGCTATTGCAGACACAAAAGCCAATATATTACTCTCTGTAAATGCTATTATAATATCTGTAGCACTCTCTAATTTGATCCCAAAATTAGACAATATATCCAATCAATTCCTTGTATACCCAACATTGATTCTTATGTTTTTCAGCGTTGCCTCTGTTGTATTATCTGTATTATCAACGCGTCCTAACGTATCAAGTGTACATGTAACTAAGGACATGATCAAACAGAATAAAACGAACATTTTGTTTTTTGGGAATTTTCATAAAATGTCATTGAAAGAATTTGAATGGGGAATCGAATACTTAATGGACAATGAAGAAACGTTATACAATTCGATGACTAAAGACCTCTATTTTTTGGGTCTTGTTTTAGAACGTAAATACAGATTGTTACGTACTACCTATACCGTCTTTATGATAGGAATAATTATATCTGCAATCTCATTTGTTGCAAGTTACCATTATACTATAAACATACATTAAAAGTACAACATGGAAAATATAAACAAAGGCCCATTCAAACCTTTAATTTCATTTAGGATATTAAAGCAACGTTTTGAAGAAATTCTAAATTCTGAAAATTATTCAGAACGAATTCAGGCCAACCAAGTTCTATCAATTTTGGAAAACTCTCCAGAGTTAGTTTCAGGAACTCACTCCTTAGAAGTATTCAATTCCTATTTTAAAGAAATTAATGAGATAATGGCGTACTTATTTCCTTCTGTTTTAGGAAGTAATGAGATTAAAGGTGCTGTTTTCCCATATTCAAATCAGTTTTTTTATACTTCAAATCGGCTAAAAGAAATAGACTCAAAAACAACATTAAATATAAATGATATATTACAAAAATTCTATAAAGGTGCTGATGGAGCGTTAGATTTAATTCCATATGCTATTATTTTAAACAAACACTATGGTTTTAATGTAGATTTCGAAATCCCTAAGCAACTAAAATTAGACGATGACAAAGGAAATATTAAAAACTACAGAGTTACATTTAATGCTGAATTTATGGATATTTATCCTACTAAAAATGCAATAGAAATCACCAGTGAAATACTAGAAGAATTGTTAGCAAATCCATCCAATATAAATACTTGGGATAAGTATTTCCCAGAAAACTCTTGGATTATTGAAGGGTTTGGTTTGATAAGTATGATTGACACCACTCTAGACAAACAAATAGAAGATTTTAAAACACATTTAATTGATTCTGGAAATGAAAGTATTGAAGACTTAACAAACGACCTTAGAAAAATTTTTAACATTGATGATTTACAAGTTGGAAGTTACAGGGTTGATGGCGACATGCTACTTCCTCCTTTCGATAATAGATTAAATACATTAACGTTAAATTTAAAGAACGATCTAAAATGTACTGATTATGCTTGTAATACTCTTTACAAACGCTTGTTTTCAAAACACGAACAAGTAATTATACCCAATGTACCTAACTACCACGAACAATCTGGAGGAAATAATTTAAGTAGTACATTGACAGAAAAGAACTTAAAATCTGCTGTTTTACTTCCTATAGTCGTACAAGGAAAACTTCAGTTTATTATTGAATTGGCAAGTTATAAAGTAAACCAATTAAATGCAATAAATGTTGTAAAGTTGGCTTCTATAATGCCTTTTATTTTAAGTCATTCAGAAAGATTAATTGTAGAATATGAGAACTTAGTAAGTGCTGTTATTCAAAATGAATGTACTTCTATTCATCCCGCTGTACAGTGGCGATTTATTGAAGAAGCTGTCGCTTATACTGAGAGTAAAACCTTAGGAGAAACGCCTGTTTTCAATGAAGTTGTATTTGAAAATGTATTGCCTCTTTTTGGTCAAATAGATATTGTAGGTTCTTCATTTTCTAGAAACAATGCTATTAAAGAAGATTTGAGTTTGGAACTTTTACATGCCAAAAAGATACTTGAAAATTTATTAGAAATTAAATACATGCCTTTTTATGAGCAATTAGTTTTTACTATTGATACTAAAATTACTGAATTAGATACCGACTTCAACAACAATACAGAGCAAGATATTCATCAGTTTTTCGAAAAACAAATACACCCTTTATTTCAACATATTATTTCTTTAAAACCCAATAATGATATCGAGAAATTTTTGCACCTTATAGATAAAGAAACACAATCATTTTATATCGCACGCAAGAACTACGATAAAACGATAGATCTCATAAACAAAAATCTTTCATTTTTCTTGGACAAGCAACAAGTAAAAGCACAGAGTATTTTTCCACATTATTTTGAAAAATATAAAACAGACGGAATCGAACACAATATGTATGTGGGACAATCGATCTCAAAAGACAAAAGCTATCACGAATCTATATTGTATAGTTTAAGATTATGGCAATTACAAGTAATGTGTGAGATGGAAACTTTATACTATCAATACCAAAAAAACCTTGCTGTAAAATTAGATGTGGCCTCTCTAATTTTAGCATATGATGTACCCCTTACAATTCGTTACCGAATTGATGAGAAACAATTTGATGTAGATGGAGCCTATAATGTTAGATACGAAATGATAAAAAAACGTATAGATAAAGCTCATGTCAAAAACACGAATGAACGTCTTACGCAAGCCCACAAATTAGCTGTAGTGTTTTCTACAAAGGCTATTGAACGAGAATATCTCAATTATTTCAAATTCTTACAATCTAAAAATTATATCGGTGATACGATAGAAATCGTTGAATTAGAAGAACTACAAGGCACTAGCGGAATCAAAGCGATAAGAGTAGATATAAACCAAAACCTTCAAAAATCAGATGCTATATTTTCAATAGCCGATTTAAAAGCTATTATTTGAAACTTATGAACAAGTATATTCTTTATTTTATTTTTCTTTTGTCTGCTGGTTGTGCGACTTATAAAGCGAATCAGTCACCCCCTAGCTCAACTACTGTTCAGGATATAAATGCAGAAACAACAAATATTTTTCTAGTTGGAGACGCAGGACAATTAGAAGATGGCACTATTTCAAAAGCATTGACTGCAATGCAAGAAAATTTTGCTGCAGCAGATAAAAATGATGTGTTATTGTTCTTAGGAGACAACATATACCCCAAAGGACTTCCTTCTAAAAAAGACGATGCTTATGGAAGTGCAAAAAAAGCATTAGAAGCACAAATCGAAATTGCAAAAAAGTTTCCTGGAAAAGTATCTTTTATTCCTGGGAACCATGACTGGTACAATGGTTTAAAAGGTCTTAAACGACAAGAAGAGATGGTTGAAAAAGCGCTTGGAAAGAACACCTTTAAACCAGAAAAAGGATGTTCAATTGATAAAATAAAAATTAGTGACGATATTGTTTTACTCTTGGTAGACTCTCAATGGTATATAAGTGACTGGAACAAATACCCAACAATAAATGACAATTGCGACATAAAAACAAGAGAATTATTTTTAGCTGAGTTTAGAAGCGAAATCAAAAAGGCAAGAGGAAAAACAACCTTAGTAGCAATGCACCATCCTATGTATAGTAATGGTCCTCATAATGGTCAGTATACTTTCAATCAACATATGAAACCAATTCCTGTTTTGGGATCATTAAAAAACATTTTGCGCACTACTGGAGGAGTTTCTAATGCTGATATGTCAAATTGGTTTTACAACGATTTACGAAAAAATATAATTGCTGCGAGTCAACAAAACAGCAATGTCATTTTCTTATCAGGACATGAACATAGTTTACAATTTATCCAGACAGATAATTTAACGCAAATCATTAGCGGCTCAGGGTCAAAAGCTTCGGGTACAAAACCTCAAAACAAAGAGCAGTTTGGAGCAGGAGTAAAAGGATATGCTATTTTAAACATTCATAAAAACAGCACCTCTGATATTCAGTTTCTAGAGGCAGAGACAAATAGTGTTATTTTTAAAAAAGTAATTCATTCAGAAAAAATCGAAATTTCAGAAGCAACATATCCTAAAACGTTTAAAGATTCAGTAACCTCAACCGTCTTTAGCAAAGAAGAAACTACAAAATCTTCTTTTTATAAATTTCTTTGGGGAGAGCGTTTTCGTAAATATTATAGTGAACCTATAAAAGTTAAAACTGTAGATTTAGACACCCTATTTGGAGGCTTAAAACCTCTTAGGAAAGGAGGTGGGAATCAATCTCGATCTCTTCGATTAATCAATCCCGAAGGAAAACAATATGTGATGAGAGCACTTAAAAAAAGTGCTACACAATACATACAAGCAGTGCTATTTGGTGACCAACATATAAAAGGTCAGTTTAATGATACAGAAACCGAAGCATTGGTTGCAGATATTTTTACCGGAGCACACCCCTATACTCCCCTAACAGTTGCTACTTTATCTGAAGCTGCTGGTGTATATCACTTAAACCCAAAATTGTTTTACATTCCTAAACAAAATGCATTAAAGGAATTTAACAGCGAGTTTGGAAATGAATTGTACTTTATAGAAGAGCATGCATCAGAAGGACATTCAGAATTTGCTAACGGTAATTTTACGGGCAAAATAATCAGCACGATGGATCTTTTTGAAGAAATTCATAAAGATGAAAACACAAGTATTGACCAAGAAAGTTATATAAAAGCTCGTTTATTTGATATGCTTATTGGTGATTGGGATAGACATCAAGATCAATGGAGATGGATGAAATTCAAAGAAAATGGAAAGACTATATATCGTGCCTTACCCAGAGATAGAGATCAAGCATATTCCAAAATGTCTGATGGGCTTTTATTGAGCACTTTCGTAGGATTATGTCCCGAAGTGCGTTTACTTCGGAAATATTCGCCCGATCTAAAAGATGTAAAAGGAGTAAATATTGAACCTTATCCTTTAGACAAAGCCTTTCTTCTTGATGCTGACAAAACTGTTTGGGACGCACAAGTAGCTTACATTAAAAAAAACGTTACAGATAAAATTATTGAGGAAGCATTTTTAAAAATCCCTAAAGAGGTTCAAGACCAAACGGTAACACAATTGATTCACCTAGTAAAACAACGTCGATCAAATTTACAAGCAATCGCAGATCGTTATTATAAATTTTTAACGAAATATCCTGTGGTAACAGCTACCAACAAAGATGATTATATATCAATCAAAGGATTTGATGATGGAAAAGTTGAGTTATCACTATTCAGAAAAAAAGATGGTGAAATTAAAGACAGATATGTTCATAAAATTTACACCCCTGAAGTAACAAAAGAAATATGGATTTACGGATTAGATGATGATGATACATTTGATGTTATTTCTGAAAGTAAAAAAATTAAAATTGTTTTAATCGGCGGACAAAATAAGGATGAATATATTGTAAACGAAGGCAAAAATATTGTGATATATGATTACAAGTCAAAAAAGAACGATCTTACAAAAGCTAAAAAAGCAAGGATTAAACTAACTGATGATTATGAAACACATGCTTATAATTTCAGGAAAAAGAAAAGCTTTACAAACTCTATACATCCTACTATTGGATACAATCCAGATGATGGTGTCAAAATTGGTTTTTCAGATACTTTTACAAAATACGGTTTTCAACGAAATCCATTTACAAACCAACACAAAATAAAAGCAGCCTATTATTTTGGAACAAAAGGATTTGAACTTTTGTACAAAGGAGAAGTTGCAAATGTGATAGGAAATATAAATTTTCAAATCCAAGCTAGCTACCAAAGTCCAAATTATACTTATAATTTTTTTGGATACGGAAATGAAACTGTAAATACGGATGCGATAAATGGTATTGATTACAACCGTGTAAAAATAAGAAGCCTTCATATAAGTCCCTCTTTAGTTTGGGATTCGAAAAGAGGTAGTAAATTAAATTTTGGAGTGAATTACGAAACCATCGATGTTGGAAATCCAGATGACAGATTTGTTGACGTTGATGAGCAGATATTCCCACTATATATTTTTAACAAAGTTCAATATGCAGGAGTAAACGCTGCATACACTTATATTAATTATGATAATAACTACTACCCTACTAATGGTCTTTTATTTTCATTTAAGACAGGTTACACAAAAAATATTGACATTGACAAACGTGGTTATGGCCATCTAATTCCTTCGCTAAGCATTGCGCGTAAATTAAATGATTCAGGACGACTCGTATTGGCTACAACATTAAATGGTCAGGTTAACATTGGCAATGGTTATGAGTTTTACCAAGCAGCAAGCATTGGTGGCGAAAATGGTCTTAGAGGATTCAGAAATCAACGTTTTACAGGAAAACGCTCCTACTATCAAAATACAGATATACGTTACAGTTTTAATGATATGAAAACTGCATTAATTCCTATCAAAATAGGTCTGTTTGGTAGCTTTGATTATGGTCGTATTTGGATAACGGAAGAAACATCAGAAAAATGGCATACTTCATACGGTGGTGGACTCTTCGTAAGTGGTGCTCAGCTACTCTCTGCCAAACTAGGTTTATATAACTCTATTGAAGGGACACGTTTATCTTTTGGTTTAGGATTTGGATTTTAAAATAAACCGAATTTATACAAATGTTTAGAGCTAATACTTTAGCCATTTGTATAAATCTTTATACGTTGGCTTTTTACCATACATTAAAATTCCTACTTTATATATTTTAGCTGCCAAAGCAACCATTCCTATAAATGTAAGAATCAATAAAACTAGAGAGACCCCTATTTCATACCATGGCACTCCGAAAGGAATTCGCATCAACATAACTATTGGTGAGGTAAAAGGAATCATAGAAAAGGAAGTTGCAACGGGCCCATGAGGGTCACTAATCACAGCTGCAAAACCAACATACACTGCTAAGACCAATGGGATTACTACAGGTAACATAAATTGTTGTGTATCTGTTTCGCTATCCACTGCTGCTCCAATAGAAGCATAAATAGAACTGTATAAAAAGAAACCTCCAATAAAATAAAACAGGAACAATACAAACATGGTAAACAACGGCAGTTCTAAAACTTCTTTAAAAAGAATACCCATTTGTTGAGAATTTTGTATCGCTACATCAAATTGACTCGTTGGAATTTGTGATGAGGTAACAGATAAAATATCGATCCCAAAAAACAAGGAAACACCCAATCCAAAAACAAGAATCAAAATACCCCATATTACAAATTGCAACAAACCTGCCAATGTATTTCCTATGATTTTTCCGAGCAACAGCTGAAATGGTTTTACCGAAGAAATAATAACTTCAATAACACGGCTTGATTTTTCTTCAATAACACTTCGCATAACCGAAGTTCCGTAAATTACAATAAACATCATGATAAGATATCCGGCAGTCATTCCCAATCCAATTTTCAATCCTACTCCTAATTTTGAAGAAACCGCTCCTTTAAAATTAACTTGATTGATGGCAACATTAAAACGTGCATCTCTAATTGTTTTGGCGTCAATTCCAATTGATTTCAGCCTTTGAAATTTCAACTTATTTGCTATTTTTTCTTCTAGGCTATGTATCAATAAAATATTTGCCGACTCTGAAGAATAAAAAACAATAGACTCTGACAAATTCTTAAGACCACTTGTATTTGAGGGAATATATAACAACCCGTCATAATTATTTTCTTCTACCAGTTCTTTCGATTTCTCCAAACCAACTTTTGTCAGGTCAATATAATGTATAGATTCAGTACTTAAGAATTCTTCATTAAAGAATAGGTGAGATTCATCAACAAGAACAATTTCTTTTAAATGGCTATCATTCGCTTTCGTCAAATAAAAAACCAACACTCCCATCGCTACAAGTAAGAAAGGACTCAAAAAAGTCAATATAACAAATGACTTATTTCTAACTTTTGTTAAAAACTCTCGATAAATAATAAGTTTTAATTTCTCCATAAAGTAATAAACCTCTTTCTTTTATAAAGTTGTGTTTTCTGATACTGCTTGCATAAAAATTGCATTCATTGAAGGGATCTGTTCTGAAAAGTGAGTTACATCTCCGTAAGACTGGATTAGCTGAAGTAATTCTTTAGAAGTATCCGTATCCTTCAGTTGTATTTGTAATTTTAGATCGTCGTGTAAAGATTTAAATTTCCCTTTGGAAACTTCATATTTAGAAGATAGTACTTTTTCTAAAGTTTCTAAATTCTCTGTTTGAACTCCTACTTCAAAAATATTTGATTTGTATTTTTTTTGAAGATCTGAAAGTTTCCCTTCTACTATTTTTTTTGACTTATGAATCAATGCAATATGGTCACACATCATCTCTACAGATTCCATTCTGTGTGTAGAAAATATAATTGTGGCACCTTCTTCCTTTAAACGAATAATTTCTTTTGCAATCAATTCAACATTTACAGGATCAAAACCACTAAAAGGTTCATCAAAAATCAATAATTTAGGTTCATGTAAAACCGTAACGATAAACTGAACTTTTTGAGCCATTCCTTTAGAAAGCTCTTGAATTTTTTTATCCCACCAGTCTCTTATTTCAAATTTATCAAACCAATATAAAAGTCGTTTGGTAGCTTCCTCTTTAGACAAGCCTTTTAAACGAGCCAAATACAATGCCTGCTCACCTACCTTCATCGATTTATACAATCCACGCTCTTCTGGTAAATAACCTATTTGTGAAATATGTTTGGAGGCTAATTTTTCTCCATCCAAATAAACACTCCCTTCATCGGGAAGTAGTATTTGAGTAAGGATACGAATTAAAGATGTTTTTCCGGCTCCATTAGGGCCTAAAAGACCAAAGATACTTCCCTTTGGAACCTCTAATGAAATAGTATCTAGAGCGGTATAATCGCCATAATACTTGCTTACTTTTTCTACTCTTAACAAATCAATATTTTTTTGAAGTATTCTACATTCAAAGATAGGCAACACATTTTGGTTGAAAATATATTTTGCAATAAATTTTGTTTTGTATTACTTATTTTTAATATATTTACTGTGCACGCATAGTAAATAAAATTATATTCTCTCAAATGCAATCAAAAAACAAATCAATCGATCATCATTTAAGAGCAACCTGGCAAGCTGTTGCCAAGATGTACAATGAGGAAGCGGCCAAGTATGATAGCACCATGGCAACTGGTTTTATGTTGTTAAATATTGATTATGAAACAGGCACAGCTTCTACGGCTCTAGGTCCTAAAATGGGCATGGAACCTACAAGTCTTTCACGACTATTAAAGAAGATGGAAGAAAGAGGATTGATTTATAGAGAGAAAAATCCGAATGACGGAAGAGGTGTTCTTATAAAACTAACCCATTTTGGAATAGAAAAAAGAGAAACATCTAAACAGAGTGTAATACAATTTAATGATGTTATAAAAGAGAAAATATCTGAAGAGAAATTACAGCATTTTTTTGAAGTAACAAATACCGTTAACAAACTGATTTCAAATAAACTTATTTTTGAGCCAACAAAAGAACCAACAACCTAATATTTTAACTGTAGTAAGCAAAACCTATACAATGAAAAAACACATAAGAAAAATAGCTATTATTGGATCTGGAATCATGGGATCTGGAATTGCTTGTCATTTTGCAAATATCGGAGTAGAAGTATTATTATTAGATATTGTACCAAATGAGCTAAATGATAAAGAAAAGGCAAAAGGTCTTACATTGGAAGACAAAGTAGTTAGAAACAGAATTGTAGACAACAGTCTTATCGCCTCTTTAAGATCTAGCCCCTCTCCTATTTATAAAAAAGAATTTTCTTCAAGAATTACTACAGGAAACTTAAAAGATGATATACAAGAAATTGCAAAAGCAGATTGGATTCTTGAGGTTGTTGTAGAGCGACTAGATATCAAACAAAAAGTTTTTGAATTGATAGAGAAATACAGAACACCAGGAACTATTATAAGCTCAAACACTTCTGGTATTCCAATCAGTTTCATGAACAAAGGTCGTAGTAATGATTTTCAGAAACACTTTGCGGTTACCCATTTTTTCAATCCTCCTAGATATTTAAAACTATTTGAAGTCGTGCCAGGACCTTCCTGTAATCCAAAAATTATTGACTTCTTAATGGATTTTGGTCAGAAGTTCCTTGGAAAAACAGCTGTACTCGCAAAAGACACACCTGCATTTATAGGAAACAGAATTGGAATTTTTGGAATCATGAGTTTGTTTCATATCGTAAAAGATATGGGGCTAACAGTTGAAGAAGTAGATAAATTAACAGGCCCTATAATAGGCAGGCCCAAATCGGCAACTTTTAGAACTGTAGACGTAGTTGGACTAGATACTTTAGTACATGTTGCAAACGGTCTTTATGAAAACTGCCCTAATGACGAAGCGCATGAGTTATTTAAACTGCCTGATTTTGTAACCAATTTAGTAGAAAATAAATGGCTAGGAAATAAAACGAAACAAGGATTTTACAAGAAAGAAGTTGATGCAAAAGGAAAAAGAAATATTCTTGCTTTAAACTTAGCCACTTTTGAATACCAAGCAGCTAAGAAAGTGAAATTTGCAACCTTAGAAAAAACGAAAACAATCTCAAATGTTATAGACCGTTTTGCTGTATTGATAAAAGGAAAAGACAAAGCTGGGGAGTTTTACAGAAAAACGTTTGCAGCCTTATTTGCCTATAGTGCTAATAGGATTCCTGAAATATCAGATGAACTCTATCGGATTGATGATGCAATGAAAGCGGGTTTTGGTTGGGAACATGGACCTTTTCAGATTTGGAACGCTATCGGTATTGAAAAAGGAATAGCATTAATTGAAGCAGAAGGACTACAAGTAAACGCTTGGGTAACTGAAATGATTTCAAATGATAGCACTTCTTTCTATTCTGTTAAAGAAGGAGTTGAATATTACTATGACATCACGTCAAAAACACATCAGAAAAAACCAGGTCAAGACAGTTTTATTATTTTAGATAACATTAGGGAATCCAAAACTATTTGGTCAAATAAAGAAGCGTCTATACAACATTTAGGTGATGGCGTATTAAACGTAGAATTTCAATCAAAGATGAATACCATTGGTGGAGGCGTATTACAGGCTATCAACAAAGGAATTGACTTGGCTGAACAAGAATATGAAGCTGTTATATTAGGGAATCAAGCTGCAAATTTTTCTGTAGGTGCCAATTTAGCGATGGCATTTCTATTGGCGATAGAGCAAGAATATGATGAGCTTAACATGGCTACAAAAATGTTTCAAGACACGGTAATGCGTTTGCGTTATTCATCAGTTCCAACATTGCTTACTCCAAGAGGAATGACATTTGGCGGCGCGTGTGAAATGAGTATGCATGTAGACAAAGTAGTTGCCGCTGCAGAAACCTATACTGGACTCGTTGAATTTGGTGTTGGAATTATTCCTGCAGGTGCTGGAACAAAAGAAATGACATTAAGGGCATCGGAAGCTTTTGCAAAAGATGATGTAAAACTGAATAGACTTCGAGATAGTTTTATCAACATCGCCATGGCAAAAGTTGCTACTTCTGCACATGAAGCTTTTGATTTAGGATTTTACCAGCAAGGAAAAGATCTGGTTGTCGTGGATCAGAATAGACAAATTGCCACTGCTAAAAGGCATGCAATACAGATGCTCGAAGATGGTTATACACAACCCACTCCTAAAAAAGTAAAAGTACTTGGACAACAAGTTTTGGGAATGTTTAGAGTAGGAACTGATAGTTTAGAAAAAGGACATTATGCTTCTGCACATGACAAAAAAATAGCCAATAAATTGGGTTATATAATGGCAGGTGGAGATTTATCAGAACCCACTTATGTGAGCGAACAATATTTATTAGACCTAGAGAGAGAAGCTATCTTATCCTTATTAGGGGAAAGAAAAACATTGGAAAGGATACAACATACACTTAAGACAGGAAAACCACTAAGGAATTAATTCTAAATTTTAGATTCTAAATTGAATTAAAAACTCTTTCGTTCTTAGGAATGAGAAAAAAAAATAAAAAAAAATGAAAACAGCATATATCATACAAGGTTACAGAACTGCAGTTGGAAAAGCTCCAAAAGGAATTTTTCGTTTTAAAAGACCCGACGAGCTAGCTGCAGAAACAATAGAACATTTATTAAAAAACGTTCCTGAACTAGACAAATCTAGAATTGATGACGTAATCGTAGGGAATGCAATGCCAGAAGCAGAACAAGGTCTAAATATTGGAAGACTGATTTCTTTGATGGGACTTAAAATAGATACGGTTGCAGGAATGACCGTAAATAGATATTGTGCATCTGGACTAGAAACCGTTAGTATTGCTGCTGCAAAAATTCAAGCTGGAATGGCAGATTGTATCATTGCTGGTGGTGTAGAAAGCATGAGTTATATTCCAATGGGAGGTTATAGGCCTGTCCCTAATTACAAAGCTGCTGCCTCTGGACATGAAGATTATTACTGGGGAATGGGATTGACGGCAGAAGCTGTTGCAAATCAGTTTAAAGTTTCAAGAGAAGACCAAGATCAGTTTGCATATAATTCTCATAGAAAAGCATTGCATGCTTTAGACAATAATATATTTGAAGATGATATTGTACCCATAACTGTTGAAGAAATTTTTATGGACTCTACTGGAAAAAAACAAACGAAAAGTTACACTGTAAAAAATGACGAAGGACCTAGAAGAGGGACTTCTGTAGAAGCTTTAGCAAAACTAAGACCTGTTTTCGCTGCAGATGGTAGTGTAACCGCAGGTAATTCATCACAAATGAGTGATGGTGCAGCCTTTGTATTGGTTATGAGCGAAGAGATGGTAAAAGAATTAAACTTAGAACCCATTGCTAGAATGGTCTCGTTTGCTGTGGCAGGAGTACCACCAAAAATCATGGGTATCGGACCCGTAAAAGCAATTCCAAAAGTTTTAGAGCGTGCAGGATTGAAATTAAAAGATATTGACTTAATTGAACTAAATGAAGCTTTCGCCTCTCAATCGCTAGCGGTAATGCGTGAATTAGACATCAATCAAGATATTGTAAATGTAAATGGAGGTGCTATATCATTGGGTCATCCTTTAGGTTGTACTGGTGCAAAATTATCGGTTCAGCTATTTAACGAAATGAGAAGAAGAAAAAACAAATATGGATTGGTAACAATGTGTGTGGGAACTGGACAAGGAGCCGCAGGTATTTATGAATTTCTAAAATAATCGTACAGAGAGCTGAAACCTACTTCTATAAAGAGTAAAAATACAGCAAATATGAATACAAAATTGACCAAAAAAACAATATTCTAAACTTACAACACATTATGGCAACTATAAAAGGAGGAGAATTCTTATTAAGAAAAACAAAAGCTTCTGAAGTATTTATTACTGAAGATTTTTCTGAAGAACAATTAATGATGAAAGAGTCTATACGAGAATTTATAGACAAAGAAGTTTGGCCACAAAAAGAGCGATTCGAAAATTCTGATTACGCTTTTACAGAAGAAACAATGGACAAAGCTGCCGAAATGGGTCTTTTGAGTATTTCTGTTCCTGAAGAATATGGCGGAATGGGAATGGGATTTGTTTCAACGATGTTGGTTTGTGATTATATTTCAGGCTCTAGTGGTTCCTTAGCAACTGCTTATGGAGCACATACAGGAATAGGAACAATGCCTATTTTATTATATGGTACAGAGGAACAAAAACAAAGATATGTACCCAAATTAGCATCAGGAGAATGGTATGGATCGTATTGTTTGACAGAACCAGGAGCCGGTAGTGATGCAAATTCGGGTAAAACAAAAGCTACTTTGACTGATGATGGAAAACATTATCTAATCAACGGTCAAAAAATGTGGATTTCTAATGCTGGTTTTTGTAGTCTAATGATTGTTTTTGCAAGAATTGAAGATGACAAAAACATTACTGCTTTTATTGTTGAATATGATGCAGAAAATGCAAATGGAATTACTTTAGGAGAAGAAGAACAAAAACTAGGAATAAAAGCATCCTCAACAAGACAGGTTTTTTATAGCGATACTAAAGTTCCTGTGGAGAATATGCTTTCTGAAAGAGGAAAAGGGTTTAAAATAGCATTAAACTCCTTAAATGTAGGCCGAATCAAATTAGCTGCTGCGTGTTTGGATGCTTGTAGAAGAGTAAACACAGAAGGAATAAAATACGCCAATGAAAGACAGCAATTTAAAACACCTATATCTTCCTTTGGTGCTATACAATTCAAACTAGCAGAGATGGCTACCAAAACCTTTGTAACAGAATCTGGAAGTTATAGAGCAGCGAAAGACATTCAAAATAAAATAGACGAACTTTTTGCAGCAGGTGCATCTCACCAAGAAGCGGAATTAAAAGGAGTTGAAGAGTACGCAATTGAATGTGCAATATTAAAAGTATATGCCTCTGAAACCGCTCAATATGTAACAGATGAAGGAATTCAAATATTTGGAGGAATGGGCTTCTCAAAAGAGACTCCGATGGAATCTGCTTGGAGAGATGCCCGAATTGGAAGAATTTATGAAGGTACGAATGAAATAAACAGACTACTTAGTGTAGGAATATTGTTGAAAAAGGCTTTTAAAGGAGAGCTAGATTTAATGACACCAGCAATGGAAGTTGCGGATGATTTAATGGCAATCCCTTCTTTTGATACTCCTGATTATTCAGCGTTATTTTCTGAAGAAAAAGAAATTCTATCAAAATTAAAAAAGACTTTTTTGATGATTGCTGGAAAAGCAGTTGAGACCTTTGGTATGGAGCTAGAACAGCAACAACAAATTATTATGGGTGCTTCCGATATAATGATAGAGATATACTTGGCAGAATCGACAGTGTTAAAGGTAGAAAAACTAGTTGCTAAAACCTCAAAAAATGAATGTGAATCACAAATAGCAATGGCGCAATTGAATCTATACAATGCTGTTGAAAAAATCAATATGAAAGGGAAAGAGGCAATTATATCCTTTACTCAAGGCGACGAACAACGCATGTTATTGATGGGGCTAAAAAGGTTTACAAAATATACAAACTATCCTAATGTAGTTGGACTAAGAAAAAAAATAGCACAAGAATTAATTGTAAAAAATCAGTATTGTTTTTAATGTGATAAAGCTCCTGCTTTTTTAGTTTTAGTTATCTTTGTACAAAAATATATTTAATATGAAGTTAGCTATAATTACATTCATTTTGTTAGCCTTAGCATTTGCTGGAATTGCAATTAAGATATGGGCTAAAAAAGACGGGGAATTTGCAGGTACTTGTGCTAGCCAAAACTCTAATTTCAATGAAAAAGGAGAACCTTGTGGGTTTTGTGGAAAAATGCCTGAAGAATGCGAAAACAAATAATATATGCATCGCTATTTTTTAGTTGCATTCTATGTTGTTGTGACCATTCAGTGCCTCTACTATCTTATATTTATTATTCCTATACTTTTTAAGAAAAAAAATGGTATATCAAAAGATATACCTATCTCTGTAATAATCTGTGCAAAAAATGAAGCTACGAATTTACGTTCATTTTTGCCTAGTATTATTTCTCAGAAGTACAAAGGTATATTTGAAATCGTATTAATAAATGATAGATCTATTGATATAACAGCTGAAGTAATCGATGAGTTCGCTAAAGAATTTAATTATATCAAAGTAGTGAATATAAATGATTGCGAGAATTTTTGGGGAAATAAAAAATATGCACTCACTCTAGGTATAAAATCCGCTTCTCATGAACATTTACTATTTACAGATGCCGATTGTAAACCCAAACATGCTAGCTGGATTCAAGAAATGGCTTCGAGTTTTAGTGACACAAAAAGTATTGTATTAGGATATGGAGGCTATGAGAGTATCAAAGGATCCTTTTTAAATAAGATAATACGTTACGAAACTCTTTTAACGGCTGCACAGTATTTTTCTTACGCAAAATTAGGTCTACCGTATATGGGAGTTGGAAGAAACTTAGCATACACAAAAACAGAATTCTTTAAAGTAAATGGATTTATAAAGCACATCAAAATAAAATCTGGAGATGATGACCTTTTTATAAATGAAGTTGCTAATTCCCATAATATAACGTTGAATCTTAACAAAGAAAGTTTTACCGAATCTGTTGCAAAAAAAACATGGAAAGAATGGCTTAGACAAAAAAGAAGACACGTTTCTACAGCAAACCATTACAAAACAAAACACAAGATAGCCTTAGGGATATTCTATCTATCACAATTATCATTCTTTATTTTAGCAATACTTCTATTACTTCTTATAGAAGAAAAAAAAACAATATACCTTATAATCTCTTTTAGATATGTAATTGTGATCACTTCTTTAGGAATATTTTCAAACAAATTAAAAGAGAAAGATTTGACATTCATATTACCATTTGTCGAAATTATATTGATTTTTCTACAATTATATATATATTTAAGGAATAAAACCGCTGCCCCTGTTCAATGGCATTGATAAAATTGCTAGAATGACTAAAACGATTATAGAACACATTACAAATGCCAAATTAGGTGAACAAGCAGCTTTTAAAGCGCTCTTAAACCATTATTGGAATGACATCTACCATTTCCAAATTTCAAAGACTAATAATGAAAATAAAGCAGAAGATATTACTATTCAAACCTTCTCTAAAGCTTTTGATAAAATAGAATCATACAACGATTCTTTTAACTTTAAAACTTGGTTGCTTTCCATTTCGAAAAACTTACATATTGACGAAATGCGAAAGACAAAAAAAGAGACTGTTTCCTTGATAAATGATCTAGATCCTTCGTACGAAATAACTGACGAAGCACCTTCTCCAGAGGATCAACTCATTATTGAACAGAACTTAGCACAACTATTAACCTATATCAAACAATTAAAACCTAATTATCAACAAGTCATTAATTTGAGGTATTTTCAAGAATTATCATATAAAGAGATTGCTTTAAATCTTGAAGAACCAATTAATAATGTAAAAGTAAAGTTATTGAGGGCAAAAAAATTATTGTCTGAAATAATCAAAAACTCAAAAAACAAATTATAAAATAATTATTTACAAAATTTATTTTTCAAGTATTTATAGATCGTATAGAAGTCACAACAATCACTATATACAAATGTTAAGTAATAAATTGTATCTTTTAAAATAAAGAATAAAATATAGTGTTTTATTATAAAAAAACAATAGTTTTGCAAAAGGTTATTTGGTCAATTTTAAAGAAAAAATTAATAATTTGAAAAAGTATAATCAGCACATATTATCTTTCAGCATATTAATACTGGTAAGTTCACCAATATTTGCACAAGGAGGACCACCACCTCCTCCTCCTCCTGGATTACCAATAGACGGTGGGTTGTTGTTTTTAGCTGTATCAGCAATTGGATACGCAATAAAAAAATTAAAATAAATAATATAAGAAGTAAATCACTAGAGATTATCTTTTAAAATATTACATAAAAAAAGGACTGTTTTTACAAACAGTCCTTTTTTAGGTTTCCTATATCCCCTTATTTTTAATAAGTGCGGGGAAGGATACAATTATTATTTAGCTACATTAACAGCTCTTGTTTCTCTAATCACAGTTACTTTTACTTGACCAGGATACGTCATATCATTTTGAATTTTCTGAGAAATTCCAAAAGACAATTCAGCAGCTTTCTCATCAGATACTTTCGTACTCTCAACAAGTACTCTTAATTCTCTACCAGCTTGAATGGCATATGCTTTCTGCACCCCTGTAAATCCGAAAGCCAAATCTTCTAAATCTTTTAATCTTTGAATATATGAATCCAACACTTGACGTCTAGCCCCAGGTCTAGCACCTGAAATAGCATCACATACCTGAACAATAGGTGCATACAATGTTTTCATCTCTATTTCATCATGATGGGCTCCAATAGCATTACACACATCTGGTTTTTCTCCATACTTCTCAGCCCATTGCATTCCTAATAAAGCATGTGGCAATTCCGTCTCAGAATCGGGTACTTTACCTATATCATGCAACAACCCTGCTCTTTTGGCAATCTTAGGGTTCAATCCTAATTCTGTTGCCATCAAAGCACAAAGATTTGCAACTTCTCTAGAATGTTGTAATAAGTTTTGTCCGTAAGAAGAACGAAATTTCATTCTACCAACAGTCTTAATTAATTCAGGATGTAATCCATGTATACCAAGATCTATAACAGTTCTTTTCCCTACTTCAGTTATCTCTTGTTGAATTTGTTTTTCAGTCTTTTTTACAACCTCTTCAATTCTTGCTGGGTGAATTCTACCATCAGTCACTAAATTATGCATAGACAATCTAGCAACCTCTCTACGAACAGGATCAAAACAAGATAATATAATTGCTTCCGGAGTATCATCTACAATAATTTCAACCCCTGTAGCAGCTTCAATTGCTCTAATGTTTCTTCCTTCTCTTCCAATAATTCGACCTTTAACATCATCCGATTCCAAATTAAATACTGACACACAGTTTTCGATAGATTGCTCAACACCTACTCGCTGAATAGTACTTAAGATAATCTTACGCGCATCTTGCTCTGCTGTCAATTTTGCCTCTTCTAAAATATCTTGAATATATGACATAGCATCCGATTTTGCCTCATCCTTTAATGACGTGATCAATTCTGATTTTGCATCTTCAGCAGAAAACCCTGAAATAACCTCTAGTTGTTCAACTTGTCTTTTATGGATTTTTTCAACCTCAACTTGTTTTTTATCTAAAAAATCAAGTTTGTAATCATAATCACCTAGTTTTGAAGTCAATTCTTTATTTAAACGTCTATTTTTGTCTAGTTCAGAAGATAATTGAGATTCTTTATCACGAATACGTTTTTCAACATCAACAACTTTTTTCTCGCGATTAAGAACCACCTTTTCGTGTTCTGCTTTTAGCTCTATAAAACGTTCTTTCGCTTGTAAAATTTTATCCTTTTTAATAGACTCTGCTTCTTTATGTGCTGACTTTACTCTACTAACAGCAGTACGTTTAGCTATTTTAATTATGTTAGATCCTTTTTTCCTTTCAATTATCTTGTTGATAATAAGACCTATTATAATACCTAACCCTAAGCCACTTACGCCCCCTATTATAGTGATTGTTTCCATTTTTATTATTTATGTATATATAAAAAACCTACATTAGTTGGTTTATATAAACTCCCATATAACAAGTTTAGGACTAACTAGAGGCTCAAGTATTCGACTAAAAATCGACTCGCTTTTACAACTAAGACTCATCCTTTTTAATGGAATTGCGTTGAGTTTATCAAACAGTAACTAATGTAGGCAGTATTCTTTATGTTAAAAAACATTATTTCAAATGTACATCAAGTAATTGATGCATATCCTCTATTGTATTTATAGCTTTTTGTTCATTCTCGTGATCAACAATTGAAGAAATTTCAAGTTTAGATGCAAATTGTAAAGCACACATTGCCAATACATCTTGTTTATCACTAACAGCATAATTTTGTTCAAATTTCAAAATCAAACTATTGATTATTTCTGCTGCCTTACGTGTCCCCTCCTCTTCAAGTGCATTTGTAACATGCAAAGGATAGTTTCTACCGCCAATAACAACATTAATTTTGACTTTTTCTACCATTTCAAATGAACTTATTGATTCAGTTTGACAATACATTTGTCAATCTCACGAACCAAAGCATTTATTTTATTTTTTGTTTCTCTACTATCTTTTGTACTACCTTCAATAGTTTTAGCAATCTTCAACAACCTGTATTTTTCTTTCTCACTTGTTAACTCCTCTTCATATTTAGAAATTAAACTTTGTAAAATATCGATATTGGATAATAAAATATCATTTTCTTCTTTAAGAAAAGCATACCTCTCTACAAGGCTAATTAGCTTACCTTCCAATAAATCAACAGATTCCAAATTTATACTCATAGGTTGTAATTGCGAAAACTATCTCCACAAAGTTAACATTCCAAAGTTATAATACAACATTTTGGAGTCCTTTTACAAAAGTTTTTTTCTGCATCATATAAATCGACTTAGAAACGATCACTCATCTGCTAATCCTAACGTTTTTCTACCTAAACATTTATCCATTTAAAAACAACACTTGAAATTACTTTATATAATAAATAGTACCTTAGCAATAAAATTTACGCTTTTGAAAAAACAGGTTATTACCTCATTTATTGTACTTCTTTTTATTTTCAATACCCACGGTCAGTCTAAATATCCACAAAACTATTTTAGAGTACCTCTTGATATTCCAATGATATTAGCAGGGACTTTTGGAGAACTAAGAAGTGCTCATTTCCATTCAGGAATAGACCTTAAAACACAACAAAAAGAAGGGCTTCGAGTTTACACTGCTAATAAAGGATATGTTTCTAGAATAAAAATCTCTAACTGGGGTTATGGAAAAGCAATATATATTACGCATCCGAATGGGTACACTACTGTATACGCTCACCTCAAAAAGTTCAATAAAAAAATAGAGAAATACATACGTGAATATCAGTATAAAGTAGAGAAAGAAGAAGTACAGTTATTTCCAAAAAAAGGTACGATTCTCGTTAAAAAAGATGAAATCATTGCCTTTTCGGGTAGTACTGGTGGCTTTATAGCTCCTCATCTCCATTTCGAAATACGAAATACAGATACTGAAAAAACAATCAACCCCATGCATTTTGGGCTGGTGCCAAAAGACACTAAAGATCCTGTAATCAACCACATAAGAGCTTATGCTTTTAATGATTCTTCACATATAAACACTAGTAATATTGAAATACCAATCGCCTTTAAACAATTAAAAACAGGTATCTACAAAGCGGATGAAATAACAGCATATGGCAAAATAGGGTTTGCTATTAACACCTATGACCAACAAGACGGAGCGCTTAATAAAAATGGAATCTATAAATTAGAAATGTTTGTAAATGGTTCTAAAAAATTTGAACATAAGGTTGAAACTTTTTCTTTCAATGAATCAAAATATATTAATCTATTAATTGACTACCCTTTCTATGCTGCTCACAAAAGGAAATATCAAAAAACTTTTATAAATCCAGAAAATAAATTGAGCACCTATTCTCCAATAAAAGGAAACGGGTTCATTCAAATACAAGAAAACTTGAGCTATCAAGTAATCATAAAGGCAACAGATTTTACAGGAAATTCAAGCACTATTACCATCCCAATTATAGGAAACAAAACAACTCCAATAATTACTAAAAAACAAAACAAAACAGAATATCTTATTATAAAAGACCAGCTTAAAAAAATCAAACTCAAAAACACACAGCTCGTTTTTTCTGCAAATACTTTTTACAAAGATCAATATCTAGACATTTATTTTAAAGATAGTATAATAAGCATTCACAAACCAGAAGTTCCATTGCATAAAAGCTATGCTATTTCTTTCGATGTATCTAACTTTACCAAAGAACAAAAGGAGAAAATGTACATTGCTCACGTACAAAAAAAAAAATACTTCAATTACTGTAATACTACTAAAAATGACAGTATTTTTAAAACTTTCACAAAAAGCTTGGGTGACTTCAAGCTTCACAGCGACACAAAACCACCTGTAATTACGAATTGCAGTTTTTATGAAAATCAAAAATTATCAAACTATCGATTTTTCACAATCAAGGTAAAAGACACATTAACAGGGCTGAAAAAATATCGAGGTGAAATTGATGGCAAATGGATTCGCTTGGAATTGAATGTAAAAAACAACACTTTAACTTATGATTTCCTAGACAAGGAACTACAAAAAGGAAAACATATATTTACTTTAATTGCTATGGATAATGTAGGAAATACTTGTACATTTACCTCCAAGTTTCAAATATAAAAAACCGAACCTGTTTTTGAACAAAAAGACAACATATTCAATCCTCTTATTCTTTACAAGTTTTTTTCTGTATTCTCAGAATGCAACTGTAAAAGGAACAATTAGGGATACTAATAAAAACCCTATTGAAGGAGTAAATATTACTTTTGAAAATTCTACAAAAGGTGCTATTAGTAATGGTAAAGGAGAGTATACTATTGAAATCCCTGCCAAACAAAAAATTGTTCTTGAATTCAGTCATATCTCCTATAATAAACTTTACAAAAGAACGAGTAAAATCTCAAAAAACAGATCCTTTCGATATTCAGCGATCATGACCCTCAAAACAGAGGAGATAAACGAAGTCACTGTTCAAGATAGAAGAAAAGCAGTGCAAGGATTTACAACAATAAAAAAATCTGATGTACAAAAAATCCCAGGCGCAAACCCTGGAGTTGAAAGTTTATTGATGACTTTTGCCGGTGTAAACAACAACAATGAGTTGAGTACACAGTACAATGTTAGAGGAGGTAATTTTGATGAAAACTTAGTATATGTTAATGGAATAGAGATATACAGACCCTTTTTAGTGCGTTCGGGACAACAAGAAGGTTTGAGTTTCGTAAATACCGAAATGATTCAAAATATTAATTTCTCAGCAGGTGGTTTTCAAGCCAAATATGGAGACAGACTTTCTTCTGTGTTAGATATCACTTATAGAAAACCTAAAGAAACGGCTACTACGGTAGAATTAAATTTAATGGGAGGTAGTGCAACTTTCGAAGGTTTGTTTGCCAAAGAAAAGCTTTCAACAATTACTAGTGTGCGATATAGAAACAACCAACTATTTGTAAACAGCAAGGACACAGAAACAAATTACAAGCCGCTGTTTGCTGATATTCAAACTTTTTTATCTTACAAACTATCTAAAAAATGGACTTTAGATTTCTTGGGAAATGTTGCGATAAACAACTATAACTACACTCCCCTAACTAGAAGAACGACTTTTGGAACTATTTCCAATCCTCAAGAATTAGTTGTCGTATATCAGGGGAATGAAAACGATAATTTCACAACTTTATTTGGTGCGTTAAATGCGACATATATTCACTCTGAAACTTTAAAACTAACGCTTACAAGTTCCATATACAATACACAAGAAGAAGAATTCTTTGATATTATAGGTGCCTATTCTTTAAATCAAACAAACCAAGAAGAGGGTTCTCCTCAATTTGGAGAAACAGAACATAGTGAAGGTATAGGAGGTCAAATAAACCATTCCAGAAATGAACTAGATGCATTGATCAAGAATATTCAACTTAAGATTTCTACTCGAGAAGGCGAAAATTACTATGAATTAGGGATAAAAGTCCAAAAAGAGAACATTATTGAAAGCATCAATGAATGGGAAATAGTTGACTCAACCGGGTTTTCTATTAGACCTCTAGACCAAAGCATTGCAAACAAACAACCAGCAACTCCTTATATTGGCCCTATCAAACCTTACCAGTCTATCAACGGGATGAATGATGTAAGCATCAATAGGCTATCAGCCTATTTCCAATGGAGCAAACAATCTGAATGGAAAAATCATCAAGTATGGTATAATCTTGGAATGCGTTCTCAATTCTGGAATGTTACTTCTGATTACTTTACGTCAGCAACACAAAACACATTTAGTCCGAGAGGGCAATTCTCTATAAAACCCGACTGGGAGAAAGACATGCTTTTCAGAGTGTCAGGTGGGTGGTATCATCAACCTCCGTCCTATAAAGAATTAAAAAATTACGAAGGCCAAATAGTTCCAGATGTAAAAGCACAACAATCTATACATTTTGTTTTAGGAAATGATTATAGTTTTTTAATGTGGAACAGACCTTTTAAATTAACTACTGAAGCATACTCTAAGAAACTGACAGATGTAAATGCATACTCTGTTGATAATGTAAGAATACGCTACAGAGCAGACAATGTTACAACCGCTAATGCAGTAGGAATTGATTTTAGATTGAACGGTGAATTTGTACCTGGTAATGAAAGTTGGGTAAGTATAGGACTCTTAAGTACAAAAGAAAATATTGATGGTCAAGGTGAAATTGCAAGACCTACCGATCAACGTTTTAAGCTAGGTGTATTATTTCAAGACTACGTACCTGCAGTCCCAGATTTAAAAGTATACTTAAACATGGTTTATAATTCTGGATTGCCCGGTGGATCACCATCCTATAGTGACCCGTACGCATATCAGAGAAGATTGCCTGCCTACAAAAGAGCTGATGTTGGTTTTTCTTATATCATTGTTGATGATGATAAGACCTATAAAACTGGTTTCTTAAGTAGCTTTAAAGCATTGAATGTAGGAATAGAGATTTTCAATATTTTTGATATTCAAAACTCTAACACTAATACCTGGGTGAGAGATGCCTATTCTAAACAAGTTTACGGAATCCCAAATTACATGACTAGCAGAGTTATCAACGCTAAACTAGCCATGAAGTTTTAATTCCAATTCCCTTTAACTCTTTATCAATTGGATAGAAATAACAAAGCATTTTTCTTCTTTCTTATATGAATTCTTAATTCCAAAAGAGCACGTTTCTTATTGCTCTTTAAGAATCTGATCTGTATGTAATTTTGTCTTCACTTTTAAGATAACATCTTCAACAATACCCTTTTCATCAATCACAAAAGTTGTTCTGTGAATTCCGTCATATTCTTTACCCATAAATTTTTTAGGCCCCCAAACACCAAAAGCTTCAATCACTTTTTTATCTTCATCTGCCAATAAAGGAAAAGGAAGTTCATGTTTATTGATCCAATTTTGTTGTCTTTTGGCAGCATCTGCACTAACACCTAATATAGCATACCCCTTAGATAAAAACACATTGTAGTTATCTCTCAGATTACAAGCTTCCATAGTACAGCCAGGTGTACTCGCTTTAGGATAAAAGAAAAGCACTAATTTCTTCCCCGTATAATCAGATAGTTTTATTGTATTTCCTTGATTGTCTAAAGCTTCAAAATCTGGAGCCTTGTCTCCTATTTTCAATGTTGTCATAAATTAGTTTTTAAATATTTATTTTTTGGGAAGTTAGAAAGTATCCGTTACAATTCCAATCTAAAGTTAGATTAAAACACTTTGAATTGTTCCCTACAACAGCAAATACTCTCTCAAAATAATTGTATTTTTATATTTCAAACTTTAACTAAATGAACAAACAAGAAAAAGTTCAATTTGTGATTGATACACTTGAAGAATTCTATCCTGAAATCCCAATTCCTTTAGATCATAAAGATCCATATACTTTATTAATAGCTGTTTTATTATCTGCTCAATGTACTGATGTACGCGTAAATCAAATAACACCTTTGTTATTTGCCAAGGCTGACAATCCTTATGACATGATAAAATTATCTGTAGAGGAAATTAAAGAAATCATTAGACCTTGTGGCTTATCTCCGATGAAGAGCAAGGGCATTTATGGCCTGTCACATATTTTAATTGACAAACACGATGGTGAAGTTCCACAAAGTTTTGAATACCTAGAAGAACTGCCTGCTGTAGGACATAAAACAGCTAGTGTTGTCATGAGTCAAGCTTTTGGAGTACCTGCTTTTCCTGTAGACACACACATTCATAGATTGCTCTATCGCTGGAATTTAACCAATGGAAAAAATGTGACCCAAACAGAAAAAGACGCAAAGCGCTTATTTCCTAGAGAACTTTGGAACGATTTACATTTACAAATCATTTGGTATGGAAGAGAGTATTCTCAGGCCAGAGGATGGAACTTAGAAAAAGACATCATCACAAAAACAATTGGTAGAAAATCTGTACTGGACGATTACGTTTCTAAAAATAAATAATTATTCATCCAGCCAATCAGCCAACCTATCCACCCAAGATTGCAAACGACCTTTCCCTATTGCCAAAGAGAACCCATGTCCTCCATAAGGATACAGGTGCATTTCTGCTGCTACACCATGATCATTTAAGCTTTTGTAGAATTGTAAACTGTTCTCTACCGGAACAGCTTTGTCATCTGCAGCATGAACTATAAAAGTTGGTGGTGTATTCTTAGTTACTTGTAATTCATTCGAGTATTGTTCTATTAACTTTTGGCTAGGGTTTTTCCCTAACAATGCGTTTTTAGAGCCTTTATGAGTATAATCTTCTTTCATCGTAACTACAGGATATACCAAAATCATAAAATCAGGTCTCGCAGAAACGATATCTAGTTCTGTTTCTTTAAAATTATTCTTCATATCATACTGGGTTCCTAAGGTGGAAGCCAAATGACCACCAGCAGAAAATCCCATAACCCCAATTTGATCTTTGTCTATACCATATGCATCGGCATTATATCGCACATAACGGAGAGCTCTTTGAGCATCTTGCCGTGGTGCTTCATAGGACACTTTTACAGATCCTGAATTTGGCATTCTGTACTTTAACACAAAGGCCGTTACTCCTTTCGCATTAAACCATTTTGCAATATCTGTTCCTTCCCAATTATAAGCAACACCATGGTATCCCCCACCTGGACAAATTACAACCGCCTTCCCATTTCTCTGTCCTTTACCTGGCTTAAAAACTTCTAAAGTTGGCACTTGAACTTGTGAAATAAAATACACAGCTCGATCTGAATATATTTCTTTCTCTTCAGACTCTTGGCTATTCGGAATTTCACCTTCCCATAATGGAATTATTTCACTTTGACTTAAAGAAACTCCTACATTCAACATAAACAAACATGTTATTATATAATATTTCATACCATAGATTTATTTTTTCCAATTCTTCTTAAATTTCCCTTTTAACTTGTATCCATAAGCCAATTTGGCATTAAGATGCCCAAACAGCACCTCTTCTCCAAAATTAAAGTCAGTTGCGTAATATCCGTTAGAAACGGATAGGTTTACATAATATTGTTTTGCATTATAACCCAACATCACAGACAGGCCTAATTGCTTAATCAAAGGATTACCTGGCTGATAACCCGAATCCCCTGTAGAAACATATTTATTCATCAAACCAATGCCTGGCGAAGCATGGAAGGAAACAAAGAAATTTTTTGGTAGTACTATTAAAGAAGAGAAGCCCAACATAAAACCAGCACCAGTACCTTGAAATTTATGTACCGGCTCATTATTATTATTATTACTAAGGTCATTAGGATCAATTGGTATAATTGATTCATTAGCATTTTGGTTACTATGAAGTATAAAACCACCAAGTCCAAATGAAAAGGTTGATTTATCAGCCTCTATCATACCTGTTTTCATCGAAGCAATTGAGTAATCTGACTCTCGAAGCAGATACATATACCGTATCGCAGTCGACAAAGAACTAATGTCTTCTCTAAAAACAATTTCTCCAGTGTTTTCATTATGAACATCAAACCCACGATAATGTTGAAAATAAAAATCAATCAAATGATTTTTCTTAAAGAAAGACCAAAGTATATCATACCGTTCTGTTGGATTCTCTTCAGAAGCTTTTAGGTTGAAACTAAAATCAAATATTGCCTTTTTTGTACCTATACCAAAACCAATACCGTAAGGATTGTTTGGGCTATATAAATAGCTATTATTAACTGGTTTGATTACAAATTGTTGCAGTTTAAAACTTCCCAAAGCACGGATAGACCAATTGTTTAAATCACGGTCAATAAATAAAGTATCTATAAATTTAGTAGTCTTAGATAAATCAATAAACTTAGAATCCTGTGAATAAACAGAAACAAAACACAATAACAAAAAACCTATAAAGATTCCATATTTATTCATACTCAAAAGTACTCTTTTTTTAATCTGAATACTTAATAAACTGACACATTAATTCAAGTATCATACCTGATTTCTATCCATATAACTAAAGATAAAAAGGCACTAAAATATTAAATTATTAGAATAAGGATTTTATCTGTTTTGTTCTGTATTCAAAAATACCCGTCAGTTGTTTTTTCACGAATAACACATGTGCTATTTTTCCTAAGAAACCAAGTGGTAGCTTATAAGAGACTTTATCTCCAACCCAACAATTGTTCTCATCAATCTCTTCAAAAAAATGTTCATGGTGCCACATCGTATAAGGTCCAAAACGTTGTTCATCAATAAAGAACTTGTTCTTTTCTACTTGTGTTATTTCTGTAACCCAATTGATTCGAACCCCTTTTACAACACTTACTTTATAGGTGATAATTTGACCCGGATATACTTTTTCTGGCCTACCAGAAGTCACTTGGAAATTCATCTCTGCAGGTGTTAATTTCTCTAAGTTTTCTGGAGAACTAAAAAAAGTCCAGGCTTGCTCAACTGACATTGGTGCTTTTTGCCTAGATAACAAAGTAAATATATTTGAGTGACTGCTAAACTTTAATGACATAATTTTATTTCTTATTAAATTTTTCAAACAACAATAAATTTCCAAATAGCATTGAAAATGCATACCCAATATCTTCAACAGGTATCGTTGTTAAACGGATCCCTAAATTCTGAGAATTATCATACCAAACAACTGGAATCTCTGTTGCAATACCAGTTAAAACTCCGTTTACGATAAAAAACGGAATTACAATAATTAAAAATGAAACGTAAAACTTCTGTAACAATTGAATATTAAACAAAAATCCTATTGAAAGAGTAATCAATAAAAATGTATAATTTACGAATGTATATGCTTTTGAATAATTTGTTAACAGCAATAACAGGCAGCAAAACATCAAGGACAGCGTAATAATCACAGTGGTGTGTTTTTTTAATTTACTGTAAGGATACTTATAAAAAAACGCGAAATGTGTAAATAAACTGCAAAAAGGAATTACAAAGAAAAAGAGCCACTCTTCTATAGGCATCCTTAAAAAATCAATACCTAAACAATACGTTTCCTCAAATCCCCAAACTCCTTTCACTGTAAAAATGACATCCCATATCAAAAAAACAGTTGCGATAATAGAAGTTGAAAGAAAAAATGATTTCCAATGCTTTATAAAGTCTATAAAAAAGATAGAAAAAAGCATGGGAACAATTAATGAACCTAATAAGAGATATAAATATAGCGGTGTCATCCTTTTTTATATTTTTTAAAATACTTAGAGGGTACACTCAACATTCCAAAACACTCCCCATCCTCTTTGCCTAAATGTTTGTGATGTACTTTATGTGCTTTTCGCAAACCTACGATATAGCTGTTCTTCGTTCTTTTAAACCATTTAAATCGTTGATGAATAACAACATCGTGAACTAAGAAATAGGTAATCCCATAAAAGAGAACTCCAAGACCAATGAAAAACTTATAATTAAATTCAGGATTAACACCTACATAGAACAAGGTAATACTTGGAATAGCTCCTATCACAAAAAAAGCGTCATTTTTCTCAAAAACATTTTTGTATTTTGGCTGATGATGATCTTCATGTAGACTCCATAAGAAACCATGCATTACATATTTATGTGTCAACCATGTAACTATCTCCATTAACAAATAGGTAACAACGGTAATCAATAAATAAAATAGGTATGTCATAATGATGTATTCTTATAAATATAAACTTCTAACTTTTTCGATATTTCTTTAGCTGCTATTTTTTTTTGTAAAAACGTTTTATCTTCATCAATTGTATCATTATAACCTAATATGCTTGGAGTACGTTCTTGTAACAACAATCTAATATAACGTAAATCTATATTTTTAGGATTTATATCAATCAATAAATTTAATTTTCTTTTTGCTCTATTAAAAATCTTCAGTTTTGTAATAGGATTAAACGCATACTCAGCTTGTTTCATTTCTACCGCACAAACATATGCTTGAACTGATGCACTAGAATCCTTTGAATACTTATTCATAAATACAAGCTCTTCTTTTTCTGAATTTAACCCATGAAATTCATCCATAACAACTTGCGTCTCAAAAAATACAACAAGTAAAAAACACATCGAAACTAAACTATTCATCCTACACTATGTTACATTGATACCGAACATAAGATTTAAACAACAAATATGTTTTTAATGTATTTGAAACTCGAATCCTACTTTCGAACAATGCTGTTGCAGGCGTATTGTCAATCTTCTTAAGCAATCTTAAATAGTACCTGTAAGCAACATAGACTCCTAATTTGGCTTCTTTGGGTAGGTTTTTAATTCCTTTAAACGCCTCCTTAAACTCTAATTCAATATCATTTACAATCTTTCTTTTATCTTTATTCGTTAATGTATTAGGGTCGATATTAGGGAAATAAGTTCTACTCAAACCCTCGTAATCAGCTTTAAAATCTCTTAAAAAGTTTACTTTCTGAAAAGCAGAACCTAGCTTCATTGCAGGGGCTACCAATTTTTCATATTTTTCCTGATCACCTTGAACAAATATTTTTAAACACATCAAACCAACAACATCTGCAGACCCATAGATATATTCTTTTATCTCCTCATTAGTTGTATATACTTGTTTTGTTAAATCGGCACGCATACTTTTTAAGAAAGCAGCGATAAGTTCCTGATCAATATTATACTCTTCTACAGTTCTTTGAAATGCATTGATTACCGGATTTGAACTTATACCGTGCTTTTCGGCAAAGTGATACTCATCTTCAAAACGATCCAAAAGCATTTCCTGTTGATACCCGTCAAAGCTATCCACAATTTCATCCGCAACTCTTACAAAGCCATATACATTATATACCGCCTGCCTTATATCGGGTGACAACAAGCGTACCGCTATTGAAAACGAAGTACTATATTTTTTAGTAATCACTACGGCAGTAGAGTCAGAAATAATGTCAAATAATTCTTTCATAAACCTGCTTTTTTAATAATTAACTCAGCTGCAATTTTCCCAGAAATCAACGCGGGAGGAACTCCTGGTCCTGGTACGGTAAGCTGACCTGTAAAATACAAATTTTTTACTTGATTACTTTTAATTTTTGGTCTTAGAAATGCAGTCTGGGTTAATGTGTTTGCCAAACCATAGGCGTTTCCTTTGTAAGAGTTGTAATCTTTCACAAAATCTTTTACACAATAGGACTCCACAAATAATATTGAATCTCTCACATTTTGATTCGTCAACTTCTCCAAACGCTCTATAACAATATCAAAATAGGCATCTCTATATTCTTGTGTATCTTCTAAACCAGCTGCGATAGGAATTAGAAATGTTGCAGCTTCTTTGCCTTTAGGAGCAAAAGCATCATCAGATATACTTGGAAAACTTGCATAAAACAATGGATCTTTAGGCCAAGCTGGAGTATCATATATATACTCTGCATGCGAATCAAATTCCTCATCGAAAAACAATGTATGATGTGCTACATTTTCAATTTTCTTATCAAAACCAACATAGAACAACAAAGAGGAAGGAGCGAATGTTTTTTTATCCCAATATTTCTCTGAATACTGTCGATATTCACTACTTAATAATTTTTCTGTATGGTGATAATCTGCACCACTTAAAACAATATCAGCTTCTATAAACTCATCATTGACAACAATTCCTTCTGCTACTCCATCTTCATTAACAGCTATTTTATCAACCGCAGCATCTAGCACAAATTTAACGCCTAGTTTTATCGCCAATTTTTCCATACCATGAGCCACCTCAAACATACCTCCTTTTGGATGCCAAGTTCCCAAACCAAAATCAGCCCAATTCATAAAATTGTACATTGCAGGTGTTTTTCCAGGCTTTGCTCCTAAGAACAACACAGGAAATTCTAAAATTTTAATCAATCGTGGATTGTTAAATCTTTTTGAGATTAGTTTTCTAATATTAAAAAAAAGTTGATTTAATTTTGTGACCGTTTTGGGACTGATCAATTCCAAAGGAGAAACTCCCGGTCGGTATACCAAGTCTTTCACGGCAACATTATAATTACTTTCTGCAAGCTTGAGAAATTCTTTTAAATGGACAGAACTTCCTTTTTCTTCTTTTTCAAAAAGTGCATAAATTTTTTCTAAATCTGATCCTATTTCAACCTTGTCACCGACACCAAAATAGACTTGATATGCAGGATTTAATTTTTCCAGCTGGTAATAATCCGATGGCTTTTCATCGAAATCTTCGAAGAAACGCTCGAATACATCCGGCATCCAATACCAAGTAGGTCCCATATCAAATAAAAAACCATCCTTTCTAAACTGCCTTGCTCTACCTCCTATTTGAGAATTCTTTTCGTAAACCGCTACGTCATAACCCGCTTTTGCAAGATAACAAGCAGCTGAGAGTGACGAGAATCCAGATCCTAATATTTTTATCTTTTTTATCATTGTCTAACAAATATACGCATTAATTAAACAATAACAAGTTTTAACAACACAGACCTACTATAATTAAAATACTTGAACAAAAAACAACTATAAAAAATCTAAATTTGCAAATTTAGGAACAAGCTTAATATTAGCAGAAAGTGAGTCTGTCGCGTAACCATTCCAAATATACCCAGTTAGATATGCCATGTTTTCTGAGCCTGCTAATAAGTTGGTAAACCGATCTATAAAAAGAGTTTTTTGCTCTTCTGTTTTACCAACTAAAAAAGAGCAAACAAAGGTAATCTTTTCAAACTCTTTACTTACAAACTCTAGATTATCAAAAGGGATACTTCTCCCTAAAAAAATTGTTTTTGCCCCAGACTTCTTCAAACACAAATTTAAATATAACAAACCAACATCATGGATTTCTCCTTCAGGCAAAAACAACACATACACCACATCATTTTCCAACGTATTTTCGTTTGAAATTAACGCTGTATTTAATAAAATTTTTTGGCAGATTAAATTTGACATAAAATGTTCATGTGCAGGTTTGATAACATCTGTATGCCACAAAACCCCTATATGATGCAACAAAGGAATGTATACTTCAAGAAAAATTTCTTCAAAACTAATTTTAGAAATAAGCTCTTTATATGAATTCTCAAAAGACAAAGCATCAAAAGAATACATACAAACAATTAAAGAATTTACATAATAATTACCTTTAATTGATTCAGAACTTATTTTCCTAGCTTCTTCATTCAATTGCTCATCTGACAATTGTGAAAGTTTAGAAATTTTAAACCCGTTATTATAGAGCAGACTAACATTCAAAAGCTTCTGAAGATCCAATAAATCATACTTACGAATATTCCTATTTAAACGAGTTGGCGTTAATAAATTATATCTTTTTTCCCAAATTCTAATCGTATGCGCTTTGATACCAGTAAAAACCTCTAGGTCTTGAATAAAAAAAGAATCTTTAATATTGTTCATCTAAATACAAATTTATTTAAACAAAAGTAGAGAATATTATTGAAACAAAAAATAAGACTTTATTATCCCTTATAAAAATTTAGAATAAAGTAGGTTGAGAATCCCCATTCTCAGAATCAATATCTTCAACTACTTCTATATCATCTAACACAGGAGCTTTATATGGATTTGACTCCAATAAATTTACCTGTTTTATTTTATCCGTAGACAATTGATTTCCGATAGCCTTGATTCCTTTTACAGAAATAAACTGCTCAAATTCCACTACTATATTATCTAAACTACGCTTAGAGAAAACAATCTCTGCATTGGGTCTGTAATCTGTCGCTACAATTTCTAACTGAGATTTTGGATGCTCTGTAATAAACTTATCTTCTCGTTCTGGATGATCAATCATAAAACGTTTTACGAAATATTTCTCTTTTTCTCCATCAAAATAAATTGCAGACAAGGGCTTCATTGGATCCCATTTCTCCAAGACAATCATATCGTTTTCAAAATGATAATTCAACGCAGGAGCAATTGTTTTTGCAATTCCAGATTGCGTAACAATTAGCAATTTATCTTCACCGGTAAACTCACCTAATAACTCACCTCTTTCATCAACGTTTAAGCGTTGAACGGTATCGTCAAACCAAATTCTTCTTGGCTTTAGCGTAGAAACACCAGGAGACTTAAATTCTATTTTTCTGACAGGCAATTTAGTTATTAAATTTCCTTTTGAACTCCGCCCTTTTATTGCCAAATCAGAAAGATCAATATCCCATTTCAGTTTTTTAATACTTCCTACAGCTCTTAAGTTCACAGAAACAATTTCCGCTTCCCCATTCTCGTTTGCCGTAAAATAATGCACATAAGAACCTTTAGTTCCCGCTGTTAAATCATATTCTTTATCACGAGTAACAGATGTGACATTAAAACGCTTCATATAACTTGGCCCAGATTTCCCATCGCGGTACATCATGTTATATACGGTTCGTTTGTCCCCTTTTTTAAAGATTGCAATATGGATAATATCTTTTCCAACAAATGTTTTGGAAGCCACTTTGGTCACCAACAAACTTCCGTCTTTTTTAAAAATAATAATCGCATCAATATCTGCACAATCAGCAACATATTCATCACGTTTCAAAGAAGTCCCAACAAATCCTTCTTCTTTATTTACATACAATTTTGCATTTCTCATGACCACTTTTGTAGCAATAATATCATCAAAAATTCGGATCTCTGTTTTTCGTTCTTTTCCTTTTCCGTATCGCTCTTTTAACCTTTTAAAATAAGCAATAGAATACTCAATAATCGTTGCCAAATGCCCCTTTACTTCTTCTATTTTATCCTCTAAAGATTCAATCAGTTGAGTTGCCTTATCAATATCAAATTTTGATATTTTTTTAATTCGAATCTCTGTCAATCGTAAAATATCATCCACCTTAACGGCACGCTTCAAATGCTTTGTAAATGGTTTTAACCCAGTATCTATTGCTTCAATAACACCATCCCATGTTTCAACCTCTTCAATATCTCGGTAAATTCTATTTTCAATAAAAATTCGTTCTAAGGACGCAAAATGCCATTGTTCTTCCAATTCTGACAATTGAATTTCCAACTCTTGTGTCAACAAATCAACCGTATGATCTGTAGATATTTTCAACAATTCAGAAACACCTATAAATATAGGTTTGTGGTTGTCTATGATACAACTCAATGGTGAAATTGAAGATTCACAATTGGTAAATGCATACAAAGCATCTATTGTTTTATCAGGCGAAACATTTGGAGGTAAATGCACTAATATCTCTACCTCAGCAGCTGTATTGTCTTCAATTTTTTTAATTTTTATTTTCCCTTTGTCATTTGCTTTTAAGATAGAATCTATCAATGAAGACGTTGTTGTTCCAAAAGGAATTTCAGTAATCGTTAAGGTTTTTTTATCTAGCTGATTGATTCTTGCTCTCACACGAACTTTACCGCCACGCTTTCCATCATTATAATTTGTGAAATCTGCAATTCCGCCTGTCAAGAAATCAGGAACAATTTTAAAGCTTCGTCCCTTCAAATGCTTGATAGAAGCATCTATTAATTCTAGGAAATTATGTGGCAATACTTTTGTAGACAACCCTACAGCAATTCCTTCTGCTCCTTGTGCTAATAACAATGGAAACTTTACGGGTAAATGAATCGGCTCTTTTCTTCTTCCATCATAAGAAGATTGCCATTTTGTTGTTTTTGGATTGAAAATGACTTCCGATGCAAACTTCGATAAACGTGCTTCAATATATCTTGATGCTGCTGCACGGTCACCTGTAAGAATATTCCCCCAGTTCCCTTGCATGTCAATCAGCAATTCTTTTTGACCCAATTGCACCAATGCATCTCCAATAGAAGCATCTCCATGCGGATGGTACTGCATCGTATGCCCAACCAAATTCGCAACTTTATTATAACGACCATCATCCAAATCTTTCATCGATTGCATGATACGACGTTGCACTGGCTTGAATCCATCATCCAACGCAGGAACAGCTCTTTCTAAAATAACATAAGAAGCATAGTCTAAAAACCACTCCTTATACATCCCTGTAACTTTCGTAATGGTTTCTTGAGGTTGGTCTTCTTCTGTTCCGTTAATTTCTTGATCGTTTTCTTCTTGCATTTTCTACTAATATTTCTGTGTCTGTTGGCTGTAAGCTGTTGGATTTTGGCTCTAAGCTGTTGGCTGTTGGCCTTTAAACATTGACTCTTTTGACTTTTAATCTTAACTTACTTCTTTCGACTAGATCTACTCTTCAAGTACATCTAATTCTACTTTTAAGTTTTCAATAATAAATTTTTGACGGTCTGGAGTATTTTTCCCCATATAGAATTCTAGTAATTTATCAATAGACATTTCTTTGTCTAACATTACCGGATCTAAACGAATATTCTCTCCAATAAAATGTACAAACTCATCAGGTGAAATCTCTCCCAATCCTTTAAATCGCGTAATTTCTGGTTTTCCTGTTAACTTCTCCATTGCGTTTCTGCGTTCTTCTTCAGAATAACAATAAATCGTTTCTTTTTTATTTCGAACTCTAAACAAGGGCGTTTCTAAAATAAACAAATGCCCTTCTTTTATAACCTCTGGAAAAAATTGCAAAAAGAACGTAATCAATAACAATCGAATATGCATTCCATCAACATCCGCATCTGTTGCAATTACGATATTGTTATATCTTAAGTTTTCCAAACTTTCTTCAATATTCAAAGCAGCTTGCAACAAATTAAATTCTTCATTTTCATACACCACTCTCTTACTCATTCCGTAAGAATTCAATGGTTTTCCTTTTAAACTGAATACCGCTTGGGTATTGACATTTCTAGATTTTGTAATAGAACCACTAGCAGAATCTCCCTCTGTGATAAACAAAGTAGTATCTAAGCGATTGTCTTTTTTTAAGTCCCCTAAATGTACACGACAGTCTCTTAATTTTTTATTGTGAAGATTCGATTTTTTAGCACGTTCTCGTGCCAGTTTCCGAACTCCTGACAACTCTTTACGTTCTCTTTCTGCTTGTATAATTTTACGCTGAATTTGCTCAGCTGTATCCGGGTTTTTATGAAGAAAATTATCTAATTGTGTTTTTACAAAATCGTTTATAAACGTACGAACCGTTGGCAAACCGCCTCCCATTTCTGTAGAACCCAGCTTTGTTTTTGTCTGACTTTCAAAAATAGGCTCCATTACTTTTATGCTCACTGCAGAAACAATAGACTTACGAACGTCTGAGGCTTCAAAAGTTTTTCCGAAAAATTCTCGAATCGTTTTTACAATAGCCTCTCTAAAAGCCACCTGATGCGTCCCTCCTTGAGTAGTATGTTGTCCATTTACAAAAGAATGATACTCTTCGCTGTATTGTGTTTTGCTATGTGTCATCGCAACTTCAATATCCTCCGCTTTCAGATGAATAATTGGATACGCCATGTCATCTTCATGAATTGTTTCTTCCAACAAATCTTTCAATCCGTTTTCAGAAAAATATTTTTCACCATTAAAAACAATTGTCAAACCTGTGTTCAAATACACATAGTTCTTAATCATTTTAATGATGTATTCATTTCTATATTTATAATTGGAAAAGATAGAAGCATCAGGAGTAAAAGTCACACGTGTTCCTTTTCGCTGACTAGAACTTTCAGGGTCACTCTTCACAATTAATTCTCCTCTTTCAAATTCGGCATACACCGTTTTATCATCACGAATAGACTGCACTCTAAAATGAGAAGACAATGCATTGACTGCTTTGGTACCTACTCCATTCAAACCTACCGATTTCTTAAATGCTTTGGAGTCATACTTTCCTCCTGTATTCATTTTAGAAACCACATCAACCACTTTTCCTAACGGAATACCACGACCGTAATCACGTACCGTAACGGAAGTGTTTTTGACAGAAATCTCAATCGTTTTTCCTGCATTCATTACAAACTCATCAATAGAGTTGTCTAAAACTTCTTTGATTAAAATATAAATACCGTCATCTTGTGAAGTTCCATCTCCCAATTTTCCGATATACATTCCTGGTCGCATACGAATATGTTCTTTCCAATCCAGTGATCGTATATTGTCTTCTGTATATTTTGTTTCTGCCATGTAATAGATAAATTCTTTGAAGTACTGCTAAAATACTATTTTACCTAGAGTTTTAATAGGGCTTTGCAAATAATTATGAACAAGTTTTTAAGAGTGTGTTGTTCGGCGTTTAATGTTGACTTTGACGAAGACGAAGACGAAGACGAAGACGAAGACGAAGACGAAGAC
>CEWR01058897.1_pt1 | contig 42500 bp, 42 predicted proteins | sample 356321 | NCBI WGS metagenome assembly CEWR01 (sample SAMEA2621551, study PRJEB7988) | marine metagenome | biome: marine biome (ENVO:00000447); feature: mesopelagic zone (ENVO:00000213); material: "saline water (ENVO:00002010), including plankton (ENVO:xxxxxxxx)" | depth 790 m
GCAGATTTACAGTCTGCCCTCGTTGGCCACTTGAGTATCTCACCATTATTCAAAGAACAAAGTTTTTATATCTTTCAATCTAAAAACTCCAATTTGTGTTTTTGTGCTTTCAACAAGTAAAACTTGCTTTAGAGCCGATGGAGGGACTCGAACCCACGACCTGCTGATTACAAATCAGCTGCTCTAGCCAGCTGAGCTACATCGGCATTGCTGCACAAAAAAACAGCCCATTATTTCTAACGGACTGCAAATGTATAAAGTTTTATTTACTACAACAAACTTTTTGTAGTAATTTTTCTTTTTTTTTATTGCTGATATTCTCTTTCTTTTTCTTTTGATTTTTTCAACTGGCGTTTCATCGTATCCACTGCAGCGGATGCTCCTTCCTCAAAAGTTTTTGTGTCTTTTTTAACAATCAATTCACTACCCGGAATATTGATCTTCAGCTCCGTAAGTTTATTCTCTTTTTCACTTGTTTTCTGAACCTTCAGAAACACCTCTATATCGATAATTTTGTCATGATACTTTTCAAGTCCCAAAACTTTCTTCTCTACAAATACAACTAATTCTTTGTCTGCATTAAAATTCACTGATTGTACAAATACTTTCATGTAATTTATTTTTTACTCCTAGGGTGAGCTTGGTTATACACTTCCTTTAAATAATCTAAGCTAGTATGAGTATAGACTTGAGTGGAGGCTAAACTGGAATGCCCTAGCAATTCCTTAACCGAATTCAAATCTGCCCCTTCGTTCAATAAATGTGTAGCGAACGAATGACGAATCACATGTGGGCTTTTTTTTACTTTCGTAGACACACCACTAAAATATGATTTTATTATCCTATAAACAAGTGTTCCATAAAATTTATTTCCTTTACTCGTTACAAACAACCTGTCTTTGTCCTGAAAAAAATCTTCCTTCAATTTCAAGTACGCAAAAAGCGTTTTTTTTACAGATCTAAGCAAAGGCACATACCTTTCTTTATTTCTTTTTCCTAACACCTTTATCATGTTGTTATTTAAGTCAACAGAGGCGTGCGTAAGACCAATAAGCTCCTCTCTTCTAATCCCAGTAGAATACAATAGCTCCACTAACAACTTGTCTCTTAAAGAGACAAAATCATTTTCGTCAAAACCTAATAGCACTTCTGAAATTTCATTTTCTGAAAAAGGCACTTGTACTCGTTTTGCAACCTTCAAAGCCTTATGTGTAGCAAGTGGATTGTTTTCTATCTGATCTGTTCTCTGAAGAAACTTATAAAAACTATTTAGCGAGCTTACCTTTCGATTGATTGTTCTGTTGGAAAGACCTGTTGACACGAGGCACACAATCCAAGAACGAATTTCCACATAATCAGAACTCTCAATAACTGTGCTTGCATATTCTCGATAGCAAAATTCCTGAAATATTTCTAAATCTCTCTTATATGCGTTCACTGTATGAACCGAGTACTTTTTTTCAAAAGAAATATAATCTATAAACTTATCTATCATACAACAATGCGAATTGACTATAAACAACTCCTAACAAAGCTACAGAATAATTGTTAACTCATTGGGCATTCGGGCATAAAAAAACCTGCTACTAATTAAAGTAACAGGTTTTATTGTTTTCAAAACTAAAAAAAAATTAACTCAACTCTTCGTTGGTTCTTAATCTTTGGATATACTTCGCTTTGATGTTTTGTTTACGATTAACAACAGACGGCTTGTTGAACTGTTGACGTTCACGCAATTGTCTCATTGTCTTCGTGCGATCGAATTTTCTCTTAAAACGTTTTAGCGCTCTATCGATATTTTCTCCTTCTTTAATAGGTATAATTAACATTGTGTATCACCTCCTTTCATCGTACTCTTTTTAATATGTTTGGCTTGAAACGAAACTCATTTCAAATATGCATCTTATTTCGGAATGCAAAAATACAATTAATTTCTAATTGAAACTCTTTTTTACTATTCTTTTAAAATTTTTCTTGAAATCACAACTTTTTGAATCTCAGTAGTTCCCTCTCCAATAGTACATAGCTTAGCATCTCTGTAAAATTTCTCTACCGGAAAATCTTTAGTATATCCATAACCTCCATGAATCTGAACTCCTTCATTCGCAACACGCACACAAGTCTCAGAAGCATACATTTTAGCCATCGCTCCAATTTTAGTCATTGGTTTGTTTGCGTTTTTCAAAGAAGCAGCTTTATGAATCAACAATTCAGAAGCCTCAATTTCAGTAGCCATATCTGCTAACTTAAATGAAATACCTTGAAATTCAGAAATAGGTTTTCCAAATTGAACTCTTTCTTTTGAATATTTTAAAGAAGCCTCATAGGTTCCTTTTGCAATTCCTAGAGACAATGCTGCGATCGATATCCTACCTCCGTCCAATATTTTCATAGACTGAATAAATCCTTCTCCCACTTTCCCTAATATATTTTCTTTTGGGACTCTGCAATTATCAAAAATTAATTCAGCAGTCTCTGAGGCACGCATTCCTAATTTATTTTCTTTCTTTCCAGAAGAAAAGCCAGGAGTTCCTTTCTCTATTGCAAATGCAGTCATTCCATGAGAATCACCTTTCTCACCAGTTCTTACAATAACTACTGCAAGATCACCACTTATAGCATGGGTGATAAAATTTTTTGCTCCGTTTAAAACATAACAATCTCCATCTTCTAAAGCAGTAGTACTCATGCCACCTGCATCAGATCCTGTATTATGCTCTGTAAGCCCCCAAGCACCAATCCACTCTCCACTTGCTAGTTTCGGCAACCATTTTTCCTTTTGAGCTTTATTCCCAAATTGTAAAACGTGACCTGTACATAATGAATTATGAGCAGCAACAGATAAGCCAATACCTCCGCATACTTTAGAAATTTCTTCTAAAATAAGTACATATTCATGATAACCCAATCCTGAACCACCATATTGTTCAGGAACTAATATTCCCATAAATCCCATTTCTCCAATCTTTCGAAATAAATCTACTGGAAAAATCTGCTCTTCATCCCATTCCATTATAAATGGTTTGATATTTTGATCTGCAAAATCTCTGACAGAGGCTGCAATCATTGTTTGTGTTTCTGTATATTCGAAGTTCATGAAAAATACTTTGTTTAACTTTTTGCTTAAATTATTAAACAAAAATACTGCCTAATTATTCAATTTGCAAATATAAAGCTATTCTATCGTATTTATCAATTGGAAATCCTTGTATTTTCTTAATCTCCAGTAAGTTTTGTATTTCACCTACCGAATCTTTGTAGTTAAACAATAATTTTGTGGTCTCGTAATCTAAATAAACAATAGAAAGCACTTCTTTAAAACTAGCTTTATTAAAATTTATTCTTTCTATTTTAGGTTTGTTTTCAATCATATATTTTGAATTCAATTCAGCTATCACTTCTTTTGACAAGCCCCAAACTTCACTTAACTGACTCATATATGTATACCCTTGAATCTTATTTCTATACTTTACAATTCTTAAAGATAACTTCTCTCCTATGCCATAAATATTTTTCAAGTCTTCTGCCGAAGCCAAATTAATGTCTGTCTTTACAATATTTTTTTTAGGATACTTCTTTGGTTTAGCAATCTTTCTCTTTTTAGGAAATAAAAACAAGGGAGCTAACAACTCTAAAAGACTGTCTGAAATTTGAGTTACTTCTTGAAAATGTATCCTATTTTGAATCCATTTATTTTCACTTCTATATGCATGTAACCTATCTATTTCTTTAACAGACATACCTAACGAGTAGCCTTTTCGATCTGATATAAAATTAGGATTGAATTTATAAACTTTAAAATCGATACTTTTTAATTGTTTCAAAGAATCCAACTGACTTCGCAATTGTTGCAATTCAACATCATCATCAATCAATAATTTCGCTGAATTTGACACATAAAAATAGGCCCCTTGCAATATAAGTACTGCAAGCAGAAAATAAAAAACCCCATTTCGTTGTTTTTTGTTATACACGAAATGGGGTTTTATTTTTTTCATTGTTTCTGTTTTTTTATAGCTGCGAGATACCTTTTGAGCTCTCCATTAACTCGAGGAGCTAATATCAATAGCCCTACAACATTAGGGAATACCATTGCAAATATCATCGCATCTGAAAATTCAATTACAGAATTTAACGTCGAAGATGCTCCGATGACCACGACAATTAAAAATAAGGCTTTATATGTTAAATCGGAAATTCTTCCTTTGCCAAATAAATATTTCCATCCTTGAATTCCATAATAAGACCATGACAACATTGTTGAAAAGGCAAAAAGAATTACTGCAACCGTCAAAAGCAATGAAAAATTTGGAATCGCAGAATCAAATGCAATAGAGGTTAAATCTACCCCTCCCACTTTTTCACCTGTACTATTTAAGATTACATTACTGCCATCTAAATTCCCATAAGTAAATAGTTTACTCTTTATATTTGTCACAACAATAACCAAAGCAGTCATTGTACATATGATTACTGTATCTACAAATGGCCCTATAGAGGCAACAATACCTTCACTTGCAGGGAAACGTGTTTTTACAGCTGCATGCGCAATAGAAGCAGAACCAACGCCAGCTTCATTTGAGAAAGCAGCCCTTTGAAACCCAACAATCATTACACCAATCAAACCACCCATTACTGCTTTATTTCCAAAAGCACTAGACCAAATATTACCGATTCCCTCTGGAACAACGTCATAATTCATTACAAGAATAACAATCGCTGCACCTATATATAGTAACCCCATAAAAGGAACTACCTTTTCCGTTACTTGACCAATTCTTTTGATACCTCCAATAATTACAATACCTACTAGAATTGCCATTACAACTCCAAACCAAAATCCGTTGTCAACACCAAACAAAACTTTCAACTGACTTGCTGCTTGATTTGATTGAAACATATTTCCACCTCCAAAAGAACCACCAACCACAAAAACTGCATATATACCTGCAAGTACTTTTCCTAATCCTCCTAAGTTTTTTTCTTTTAGTCCTTTTTTCAAATAGTACATCGGACCTCCATAAATCTTTCCGTCCTCACCTACTTCACGATATTTCACACCTAAGGTAGCTTCTACAAGTTTTGTAGACATCCCTAAAAACCCAGCTAAAATCATCCATAAAGTTGCACCTGGTCCTCCAATAGCAACTGCAACAGCGACACCTGCGATATTACCTAAACCAACAGTAGCAGACAACGCAGCTGTTAGTGCTTGAAAATGTGTAACCTCTCCAACGATACCTTCTGATTGTGGACTCTCAAAAACGTCCCCGCCTGGTGTTGGATCTCCTGCAACCACTTCAACCACATGGTGATCTACATCATCGTATGTTCCTTTAGCAGCATGAAAAGCCACTCCTAATAAGCGAACATTCGCAAATTTAAAATAGAAAGTAAAAAACGTAGCTCCTAAAAGCAACACAATTAATACAATAGGAACATCAATACCTACAATAGAAATCGGATAAAATACTTTGTGCCCAATCCAATCTGCAAATGGTTTAAATCCAGCTTCAATCTTTTCATCTATTGACATTTCCTGGGAAAAACCTAATAATGGACTGGCCATCATAACAAGACTCGTTAGTAATCTACGCTTCATAAGTGTTTTATTATTTTTTAATTATTAATGCAATATAGGAACTTCTTCTTTAAATCAAATTCGCACTCTACCATTATAGCAAGTTGCAACATTGAGATTTCTCTAAAACAATGTCTTGATTTTTGCTATTTGATCTGGCCTACCCAATAAAATTAAATTTGACTTAGGTTCCAAAATCATATCTGATGCAGGATTGATTATATACTCTCCATTACCCGTAATAAACCCAATTACACTGCACCCCGTAGTTCTTCTTAAATCTAATTCTCTAATAGATTTTAATAAATATTTTTCTGGCAAATCCTCTACTGAAATTTCTTCCAAATTTGCAGAACTCTCTCCATCTAAAGAGATTCTATTTACAAACTCAACCAAATCTGGCGTAACCACTAAAGATGCCATATGATCTCCTCCTAACTTATCAGGCATAATTACATTATCAGCTCCTGCAATTTTTAATTTTTTTTGAGACGATTCATTACTTGCTCTACTCACAATCGTTATGTTTGAATTCATTTGTCGAGCTGATAAAACCACATATAAATTGTCTGCATCTGAAGGCAAAGCTGTAATTAAATTTTCAGCATTTTGTATACCTGCTTTCAATAATGAATCATCATCGGTAGCATCTCCTTCTAAAACCATAAATCTCTCTTCTTTTATTTCTTTAAATAACTCAGGAGATTTTTCAATAACAACACAGTCTTTTTTGAAATTATTTAATTTTGCGACTGCTTGTCTTCCGTTTCTTCCATAGCCACAGACAATGGTGTGTCCTTCAAGTGTACTTATTTTTTTTAACATTTTATTTTTTTTAAGTTCTTCCATCAATGTACCATTTGAGAAAAATTCTGAGACTAAGGCTACCAAGTAAGCATAAATACTAATACTTGTAAGAATTAAGAATATTGTAAATAATTTTCCGCCATCGGTTAGAGGCTTCACCTCACTAAACCCAACCGTAGTAATCGTTATAATGGTCATGTACAGACCATCTACCAAAGAAAAATCAAATAAATAAGTATAGCCAAGTACTCCTAATAAAATTGCTATTAAAAAAAGAATGGCGGCTTTATAAATTTTTGATGTCAAATTACGATACTTTTTAAATTATAAGTCGAATACAGATCTTCTTTTAGTATATATTAAGTCTTTTAACTTTAAGAGAAATGCTAAAATCATATAAAGCCCGAAAGAAGCACCTAAAGTAACAAAAGATAAATATATAAATAACAGCCGTATATTTTTAACACCTACTCCTAATCGCTCAGAAATACGCGAAGAAACATCAAACCCATGTCTCTCTGAATAATAGCGAATCTGGTGTATCAAGTTCATATGTACAGGTGTTAATTTAACGCAATATAGGAAAAGCAATGGGATTTTAACACTTCTGATTTTGATTTTTCGTTTTCTACAATCAAAAAACATATTTGTTTTTAAGAAAACACCTTTGTGTTTAAAAAACTTTGACAAAACAACCGAATAGTATATTTTTGTCCATCAAAGAATCGCCCAATGACAAAACAAGATCTTATAGCACAAATCAAACTTAAAAAATCTTTTTTATGTATTGGTTTGGATGTTGACATCAATAAAATTCCAAAACATTTATTAGAAACGGAAGACCCTATTTTTGAATTCAACAAACAAATTATTGATGCTACACATCATTTAGCTGTTGCTTACAAACCCAATACTGCTTTTTATGAATCTTACGGACTTGAAGGCTGGAAATCTTTGGAAAAAACAATTAAGTATCTGAACGAAAAACATCCTGAAATTTTCACTATTGCTGATGCGAAACGTGGAGATATCGGAAACACATCTGCGATGTATGCCAAAGCTTTTTTTGAGAATTTAAATTTTGATTCTGTTACTGTTGCTCCGTATATGGGAAGTGATTCTGTAGAGCCTTTTTTAGCGTTTAAAGACAAATTCACCATTATGCTTGCTTTGACCTCTAACAAAGGAGGCATAGATTTTCAAACACAAACTGTTGCTGAAAATGAAAAGCTATATCAAAACGTATTAAAACAATCTTTGACCTGGCGTAATAACGAACAGTTAATGTATGTTGTGGGTGCAACAAAAGCAGAATACTTTAAGGGAATTCGTGACATCGTTCCGAATCACTTTTTATTAGTTCCTGGAGTAGGTGCTCAAGGTGGAAACTTGCAAGATGTTTGTAGATATGGATTGAATAAAGATTGTGGCTTGTTAATCAATTCTTCTAGAGGAATTATCTACGCGAGCAACGGTGAAGACTTTGCACAAATAGCGCAAGAAAAAGCATTAGAACTACAACAAGAAATGGCAGTGATTTTGAAAAACATATAGAAAATAGCTTTTGGTAATATAGACCACTCCTTTACACTTCGACAATCTTAGAGTACAGACTCACAAGAACTTGTAGGTTGAGTCTACGAAAACACTTATACTTTTTATTTCGACCATAGGAGAAATCTCACACAAGTATAGGAAATTAAATAGAAATCTTTAAAGTTTGTGTCGTGCTTATTCTTTGTAGGCATGTCTCCTACGGTCGACATGATAGAAACTGCTTGCGGATATTTGATTCTTGGGTTTAAAGCTTACTCACAACTAAATATTCATTATAAACTTGGTCAAACTGAGGGCATGATACATTAGAAATCCATTTGTTTAAGTGTTTCCATTTTATTTCTTTCTAAGAACGCATCGATACTTTCAAAATGCTCAATCACACGTTTGTCTTTGAATTCAAATACTTTTTCTGAAAGACCCGTTAAGAAATCACGATCATGCGAAACCAAAATTAAAGTTCCGTCAAAATTCTGAAGTGCCTCTTTTAATACATCTTTCGATTTGATATCTAAGTGATTTGTTGGTTCATCTAAAATCAATACATTCACAGGATCTAGCAATAGTTTTACCATGGCCAATCTTGTTTTCTCTCCTCCTGACAGCAACCCTACTTTTTTATCAATTGTATCTCCAGAGAACATAAAGCGTCCTAGAATATTTTTAATCTGTGTACGGATATCTCCAACTGCTACTTGATCTACGGTTTGAAAAACAGTTAAATCTGTATCTAATAAAGCCGCTTGATTCTGAGCAAAATATCCAACCTTCGCATTGTGTCCTAATTCGCATTTTCCTTCGAAATCAATTTCACCGATAATCGCTTTGATCATAGTTGATTTTCCTTCTCCGTTACGTCCTACAAAAGAAACTTTTTCTCCTCTTGAGATTGACATGTTTGCATCTTTAAAAACAACCTGCTCTCCGTATGACTTAGACAAACCTTCTGCCTGAACAGGATAATCGCCAGATCTTGGTGCTGCAGGGAATTTTAAAGCCAATGCAGCATTATCAACCTCATCTACTTCAATAACCTGAAGCTTCTCAATCATGCGTTCTCTATCTTTTACCTGATTCGTTTTAGAGAATGTCCCTTTAAACTTATCAATAAACACTCTTGTATCTGCAATAAATTTCTGTTGCTCTTTATAGGCTTTTACCTGATGCTCACGACGCTCTTCTCTTAAGATCAAATAATGAGAGTAGTTTGCTTTGTAATCATAAATCCGCCCCATCGTAACCTCAATAGTTCTATTAGTAATCGCATCAATAAAAGCCTTGTCATGAGAAATCACCACAACTGCTTTTGCTTTGTATAGTAAAAAATCTTCCAACCAAATTACAGATTCTATATCTACGTGATTGGTTGGCTCATCTAATAAAATAAGATCAGGCTTTTGTAGTAAAATCTTCGCCAATTCTATTCTCATTCTAAATCCTCCGCTAAACTCACTTGTTTGACGTGTAAAATCTTCTCTTTTAAAACCTAATCCGCCCAACGCTTTCTCTACCTCAGCGTCATAGTTTACATCTTCTAAAGCATAATATTTCTCTCCTAAATCAGAAACCTTTTCAATGATCTTCATATAGGCATCAGAATCATAATCGGTGCGTGTTTCTAATTCTTTATTCAAACGATCTATTTCGTCACGCATTTCAAACACATGAGCAAACGCTTTTTCTGCTTCCTCAAAAACAGTACAATTATCATCCGTTAATAAATGCTGTGGCAAATAAGCAATCACGGCTTCTTTGGGGCAACGAACATTTCCTCTCGTTGCTTTCTGAACCCCTGCAATAATTTGCATTATGGTAGACTTACCCGCTCCGTTTTTACCCATCAAGGCAATTTTGTCGTTCTCATTTATCACAAATGAAACATCACTAAACAAGGCATCACCGCCAAACTCTACCGCTATTGAATCTACAGAAATCATAATCTTATTTTTAGAATGACGAAATTAAGGAAAAGGGTTGGTTTGAAGAAGTTCCAAGTAGTATTCGCATAGAATCTTTTTATCGATGGAAATTATTGATCAAACTAAATAGAAAATTCAATCAGTAAGTTCGTTTTAGTCAATAATAAGAACACTTAAGTTGTTACTCATTGTCATCATCTATAGTCTTCTGTGTTCTCTTTCAATTTGTTTTCGAAATATTTAGACAACCTAACATACATATAAGAAGCACTTAATAGAATTAACCCCAAAATAATCAATACACCCACTTTTTCTGTCGTATTAAAATCTTTAATATCATAAAAAACCACCTTTACTAAAGTAGTTGCGAAAAGCACTAAAGAAATTTTATTTAAAACATTAATTTGGTTCTTCAATGCGACAAATAAGACAATAATTGCATGTATAGCTAATACTATTGAAGCAACAGGCCCCATTATATCGATTCCTACAAATACAAGAATAATTCCAATTGCAAATACCGATTCAATTTGATGTAGTACCATTCCTATATTCCATTTTTTATTATAAAGCTCAGGAAACCAATCTTTTTTATTGTTCAAAACAAGTGCGTACACAACAAGATTAATGATTGAAAAGAGCATTGAATAAATAGATTCAAAGAACACTAATGTTACTATACTAAAAAGGTTCAGCAACAAACCAATATTTGCAGCAATCTTGTAGTTCTCTTTTATTGGACCGATTTTATCATAAAAATAAACAAAGGTCAATAATACAAATGAAGAAATACTTAGGCTAAGCGCCAAATAATTTTCATCTATTGAAAATATAAGACTTCCGACTAAGATTGTAATAATAAAAGGAAGCATCTTTATATACTGTTTGAAAGTAGACCTTAAAAGGACATCATAATCATTCGATTTTTCTACTAATACAATTAGTATACTAAAAGTAATCCCTGAGATAAATCCTAACAAATCTCCTTCCAAAAAACAACCAAAAAATGCGATTATGGAGAGTATATAGAACTCAACTTGTAACGCTTTGAATTTTAATTCTGTGAATAAAAAATAGGGTATCAAAGCAGAAACCCATAAACCCAATTCGATAAATTCAAAAGCACCTCTTCTAACAAAATTGATCAAAATTATAGGCAAAAGACAGAAGAAGGTGATTCTTAATTTTTGTACAAATCTAAAGGTATTAGAACTTTCTATTTTAAGTGTTTTGTAATAATACTTTAGAATCCATAGCGACCCTAATAATTCAACCATCCCTAGCTGGGCATATAATTTTTGTTCTAAAAAACGAAAAGAGCCTGTTTTTTGAATTGAAAATAGAACTGCTACAATAAACAGCATCAAATGAACCAATCCAATGAGATCACTTAATTTAGTTTTAAAGTGTTTTTTCCAGTAAACAAAGGAAAATGCAGGAATTATAGCAAGATTAAATATCCATTCTTCAACTAAATTATACCCAACAATTAGATAAACAGACGCTAACCATAAGGGTACTATTTCCTGTACATAAAAATAAAGCGAATGTTCAAAGCCTATAAGTTGCTTGTTGTGTTTTCTACCAAGAAACCACATACTGGTGCAAACTGCGCCTAAAACAATATAATTTAATAATCCTTGATGCCATAGAGTTTCTTCCCAATAATGAACTATGGAAAGGCTATTAAGCACCAATTTTCCAAAAGCAATAATTAATAGAATATAACCTTCTTTTCTCACAGTAGGTAAAGCGTAATTAAAGCCAAGTATTACAAGCAACAAAGCTTCAATAGACCAAAATAAGCCCATTAATTCTTGATCAAAAAGAGATGGTATCGCAAAACCAATTAACGAACCAATAATTACAAACAACACCCGTTTGGTATCTCTAGATAACACTTTCCACTTTATTAGTAATACCACTGAAAACACCAAGCTATTTAAACCGTATAACACTCCTAGTATTAAGAAGTTATTTTCAAAAACATTGAATAAATTATAGAGAAAAAAGCTTAAACTACTGGCGAGTATAACAATATCTGATTTTTTGAGACTCACTTTTAATTTAACCCCATCAAATAATGAGGTATAGATAAACAGATACGTAAAAAGGTGATAATACAAAGCGTAAATAATATGACTAGGGCTATGGTTAAAAACCATAAATTCTAGACTCCCAATTATAACAGCGAATGTAAAATAATTTAATTTTTCCCACTTTTTTTTCCTTGACACATAACTAGTCCCAACAGCAAGAAACCATAGGTATAAATAATAAAATGTTCCATCACCCATCGCATTTATATAGAGGGGCGCAAATGCACCTCCAATTAGTGAAATAACAGCAATTACTTTGGAATCATATTTCAATGAAAAATAGATGGAAACCAGGGTATTGACACATATCAAACTAAACCCAAGAATCCCTGAAGAGAAAACAGGGAAGGTTCCTAAATCTGCCATGAAATAGATCATCAAATAATTGAGAATAATTCCAAGACTTATAAGGGCAGAACCATATTCCTTTAATATTTTTTCTTTTCGAGAGAGTCTAATTCCAATAGTCCCTAGTACAATAGCAGAAACAAACCCTAATCCTATTTTTACGAGTATTTGATAAGCTCCTAAATATTTTAATGAAAGCTGCATTAAATATCCAAAACCAAATAGAATTGCAATAATTCCAGCTATGGTCATAAAGAATATAGGTAACTTTCCTTCGCTTTTGTATTTTGCATAGGCCTCAAAAACAAATTCAATGCTTTCATTTATAGGACTTAATAATTCCTTTATTTTAAGTCTGAATTCAGATGGAGGTCTTCTCTTGGGAGTCTTTATTTTTTGCTGAACAATTTTTGGAGGAACCGCTGTCTTTGTTATTTTATTTTCAACAGGAACTATTTCCTGGATCTCTTCTTTAATTTCTAAGAATTTCTCAACAGAAATCAAAATGGGTTCAGAAACCGACTCTTCACTATATCTAAAGTCAGAAATATCTTTTTTTAAGTCTCTAATTTCTTGCTGATATTTCGTATCTAATAGATGGATACGGTTTAAAAGCTTTTCAATAACTTCCTCTTTGTTCCCCAGAGGTTTTGCACAGTTACTGCAAACTAAGTCTTCACTAATATTATAGGTCTTGCAAATTTTACACTGATTTTTCATAGCTATATTTTATAATATCTTTAGACTTTACAAAAGTCATAAAAAACAACTTGAAGCCGTTTTACAATTTTTATATAAATATACAGCATTCCTTGTTAATCGGAAATTGATATCTCTGTATTATTCCAATCAATAGAACCTATATTTTTCATTCCTTTCACCATTCAAACCCCATACATCAAACTTAGATTCTTACTCCTTCTTTTGTGCTTTTGCAAATACACAAGCCGCTACTATTGATACTTTGTATGTAAAAAGTAAAGCAATGCAAAAAGAAATCCCCAATATTGTCATTACGCCAAACGGCTATGAACCTTAAGAAACCAACTATCCGGTTTTGTATTTATTGCATGGAGCTAAAGATTATTTTACAGGCTACTAAAAAAAGTTTGTGCTTTAAAACACAGCACGAATGATTAAAGCAAAAGAAAAATCAAGTAATATCCGAGTCTCTATTGTAATCAACTTAATATCTAGATATTTTTTCAGCTTCTCTTAATCCACTTAGATATGCCCCATGAACGGTACCTATATTCATAAATTGTATGTTCACCTGCAAAGAAAATTTTGTTATTTACAGACTCTTCAAACACCTCAAAAGTATTACTTAGCACCATTGGTAGCAAATGAATAGGATCCAAAGGTGTACACATCGGAGTTCCATTTTATACGAAGCATTTTTATGGGTTCTGGAATGTTTTCGCCATAAATAGCTTTTAAATGTTTCATAATTTCATCTACAACTTTTTCGTCACTCATACTTTCGGTCTTTTTAGAATAGTCACCAAAAGCAAATGTCATCAAAGCATTTGTATTCGTGAATTTATCAAAGTTTAGAAAGTAATTAAATTACCCTTTAATTTCTGGCGTATATCCTATATATTGTGCCTCCGTATCCCAAAATTTTGAATCCCAAATCAATAAAAACTTATTTATAGACCCCATTTCTAAATTATGGATAGCACGTTGCGTAATCTTAGGCAATGCAGGTGTAAAAGTTATTACTTTTTTTTTCAATATTCCTAATGGAACTGTTACCAATACTTGATCTGCTTCATAAGTACCGTTTGTAGTTTCTATTTTAATCTTGTCTTGGGAATAATCAATGTTTAGAACTTTGGTATTTAATCGCACATCAATATTTGTAGCTAAATAGTCGGTTATTTTATCATACCCATTGGTCATAATCAAGTCTTCTACTCGATAGGCCTCATCATCATAATAATTTAAAGAGGATAAACTCTGAATATCTCCTCCCGTATCAAATTCTAAAAACGCTTATAGCATATAGGTCCAAAGACTGTTTTTTTGATATTCAGGATACTTTTCATAAAAAAATTGATCAAAACTTTTATCAACACGCCCGTTTTTATATAATTTACTGACAATCGAATTGTATTTATCTTCTGCTTGGTTTAGTTTTTTTAGTGGGTATTCATTTCCCTGTACATCAGAAAATTCAATTCTTATGTTGCTACTTTTTTTAAATTAAATTTCTAACATTACCAAGACAGCCTAAAAAATCTAAAATGTACATTTAATAAACTTATCCCATACATTCTTTAGATTTAAAAGAAGTATAAAATATATAAACCTATTTAGTTGATATATGTATTTTGTTTAACTATATTTGAGTGTAATTAGACATAAATACCTTAAAAAGAAATATTCACTTTAACATATTAAGGGAATATAGAAGACTACTTTCGAAAGAATCTTAGCCTCTAAAAACTAGTTCGACTTGTTTTAACTATTTACGCAACTTATTAAAACAAGACTCAATTAAAAGATACACGTATGCTAAAAAACAATAACTTAAACATTCTCGGCACTCCTTTAGAATCTTGTTGCGAGGATCCTGCCACAGGATATTTTAGAGATGGGTTTTGTAGAACTATTCAAGAAGATTCTGGAACTCATATCGTCTGTGCGATTGTTACGCAAGAATTTTTAGAGTATACGAAGTCTCGCGGAAACGACCTCTCCACACCCCTATCACATTTTAGTTTCCCTGGCCTTAAAGCAGGCTCAAAATGGTGTTTGTGTATTTCTAGATGGCTAGAAGCAGAACGTGTTGGAAAAGCACCTTTTGTAGTACTTGAAGCAACACATGAAAAAGCATTAGAATATACGACCCTAGAGTTATTGCAAAAATATGAGGCAATCGTTTAACGGCTATACGCTCAATAATTATTAATTATAAAAAAAGTAAAAAAATGAAAGATTTTATTATGAAATGGTACCCAATTATTCTAGCATTCTTCTGTTTATTATATTCAGTAGGATATGGAATATTAGGGATGACAGCTGAAGCTCAATATTCAGCACACTGGCCGGGTACTATATTATTATTCGCAATAGCAATTAGACAAAGAAGAACAACATGAACATACAATTTTTTATAGTAGGTGGCTTGATATTCGCTATATATATGGGATTAACCATATGGAATATAATCTACTCAAACCAGAAACAAAAAGAAGAGAACTATCCGGATAAGAAATAAAAAAAGCGTAATTAATTTAACATAAATTGTTACAATTAACGGTTCTACAATCTTATACTAGAAGACTAAATACTTTTTACAACTACCTTTTCAACAACATCGAAATAGGGTTTAGAATAACATGCTTAAAAATGTAATTCAAAAGACGAAAAAGCATTAGAATATACGACCCTAGAATTGACACAAAAATAGGAGGCAGTTGTTTAGTGGTTAAGTGCTAATTATTTAGTGTTGGAGAACTAAAGATTGTAAAAATTTTCTTTCAGTGAATACTCTTGCTCTAAAACGTCTGTTGGGATATGAAGATTCGTGGTCAACTTTCGAATCATTTCTAAAGTCAATTTTCTTTTCTTATTCAGCACTTCACTTACGCGACTTTTAAACCCAACAACATCTGCTAAATCTTTTTGTTTCATGCCTAGTTGTTCTATTCTAAATTTAATGACTTCAATAGTATCGGCCATCCAATAGGGGTAGTTTCATTTTCATATTTGTCTATTAAGATAGATATTATTTCTAATTCATCCCCTTGGTCAGTTCCTTTCTTAAATCAAAAATGACCTCCAATCTCTTAAGTGCATTTTGACAATCGGTATCGTCTCTTATAGGTGTTATATTCATCTTAAAATTTGTTTGCGTTTATTGTATCATATTCAGCATGTGTTCCTATAAAGCGAATCCAAGATATATTCGAAAATTTGATACGTTTTAATTTTTTGAATCATTTAACCTGGGTTTTAATTTTTTGTAATGAATGCTAACTTCTAGATAACATTACCTTTTTACAAAAAAAGGAAAGCAAAGAGAAAGAAATGCAAGGGTTTTACAACTTTTCTTTAAAAATAAAGGATTTCTTTTTAATAGAGGATTGATCAATCTGCTTTATTAAAAAAAGAGAGAAACAAATTGAGTCAGCATCTGTGTTTACTAACTCTAAACCTATCGAGAGGTAAAGTTTAATGTAATAGAAATAAAAAAACGAGCCTTCGACGGGCTCAGCCTCCGATTGCAATCACATACCCTGAGCCTGTCGAAGGGTAAAGTAGACGATATCATTCTCCATACAAATTTAACACAAGAAAAATGTATGAAATTCACTCGAATTGACAACGGTATACTTCTGAAAACTCACTCGAATTGACAACGCATAATTCTAGAAATAACAGACAACTTAGCTGCATGAAACACATCACAAAGTGTCAAAAAACATTCCCACTCTTTGGTACCATTTCTAAACCATAAGCAATGCATGTGCGCAGCCTATTAAAATACCATGCGCGTCATAGTACTTCTATGTCCTTTACAAGGATTATAGGTTTCCGATTTAGAAATGCTTTCAGAAGTACTTTGTAGGACTCAAACCCTAATATAAGTATAGATAAGAAAACTTAAATTTTAATAAGGGCTATACAATCTGGACACTCCCCTTCTAGAATAAGCTTAGAACTTTTAATTAAAAAACCTTTGGTGACTGCTATAGGAGGTATTTCTATTTCATCAATGCAAAAAGTTTCGTTACATTGATTGCAAATAAAGTGCGCATGATTGTGTATGTGCTTTACAGGACTACACTGGCTATGACAAATTGCATAGCGTATTAAATTACTCTTATCGGGTACACGATGAATCAAACCACTTTTCTCAAAAGCATCCAATCCTCTATAAATAGTTACTTTATCCGCAGATTCTCCTACTTTAATTTTCACTTCTTCTGCTGTTAAAGACGAATTAGAATCGTAAAAAAAAGACAACAACTCTTTTCTAAAAGTTGTTTTTCTTAACCCATGCTCTTTTAATACTGCCTCTAAGTCTGCCATTTGAAGTCTTTTGGTTTATATAAAAAACAAATATAAAAAATATTAAACGCAATTTGGCTGCGTTAATGTATTTTTTATATATTTGCAACTCACTTGCGTTAATAGAATTAATATGTTAAAGTTTAGCCTCAAAGCAGATACAATTGGTGTTCTTACTAGTACACTGTGTTTGATACATTGTTTTATAGCTCCATTTATTTTTATGGCTTGGACAGCCTCAACAGTTGGCAGCAATGCGACTCCCAATTATTGGTATGTACTAGACTACTTATTCTTAATCGTTTCTTTTATGGCTATTTACAAAGCCACAAAGAAAACAAAGAAAACATGGGTGAATTTTGGGTTTTGGTCGAGCTGGATTTTATTATCAGCCATTTTAATCAACGAAAATCTTGTTTTTATAGAAACCAAAGAAACGTTGATTTTCGTACCTACGGTTGCAATCATTGTGTTGCATATTTTCAATTTACTACAAGCTTCCGTTTCTAAGTCAGAAATACGTATCTCTAAAGCAACTGCTAATTCTTAGAAACAATGAAACCTCTATACTTTATTCTCATCATTTTACTTGGTTCTGCTGCTATCTTTGCACAATCTGATCCTTGCACTTATTATAATATAAAAGGAACAATTTTGGATATAGAAACCAAAGAACCAATTCCTTATGTATCCATAAAAATTAAGGGAGAAGAGAAATATGGTTATACCGATATTCGTGGCGATTTTATAATTGAATATGTATGCAGCGATCACAATACTTTGATTATTTCTTGCAATGGCTATTGCGATTCTGTATGTGAAGATTACCACCAACATGGAAAATCTCCTCATATATATATGACCCAAGATGTACTTCAACTTAGAGATGTCACGATCCATGCAAAAAAAAGGGAGGAGGGAGGCTCCAAAACTATTGTAAAAACGGATGTAGAGTTAGCCGAAATCAAAAAGAATCCTACACAATCGTTAGCATCATTACTTTCAGAGCAAGAGGGTATTTCCCTAGTATCTATGGGTGCCAATGTTCAATTACCAATCATACATGGTTTGTATGGCAATAGAGTTTTGGTTTTAAATAATGGAATCAAACATGGTTTTCAAAATTGGGGTACAGATCATGCCCCTGAAATATCATTAGCATCAGCCAATAGCATCCGTATTTTAAAAGGAGCTGCCGGCGTTCGTTATGGTCCGGAAGCCTTAGGAGGTGTTATCAATATTGAACCAAATCCTCTTTATTTAAACGAGCCTTTATTTGCCGAAATAGCAACTGGATATCAAACTAACGGAAAAGGTGTTTTTACACATATAGAAACTGGGGTCGGTTTTAAACGATGGAGTTATTTTCTGAACGGAAACTTGACAAAAACTGGAGATTTACGCAGCCCAGAGTATAGCTTGACAAATTCTGGCAAAGAAGAAAAATCGGTTGGACTAGGTACACGCTACTTTCATAAAAACGTAGATGTGAAACTATATTATAGTTACGTTCATCAAAACCTAGCAATACTCAGATCTTCGATTGCAGAAAGTGGAAACGCCTTTGTAAAAGCAATCAACTCTGACCGCCCTTTAATTATAAAACCATTTTCAACCGATATCAATGCTCCCAATCAAGTAACAGATCATCATTTTCTGAAAGCGGAAATAAATTGGTGGTATGATGACAATGGGAAACTTACCTTAAGAACTGGCACACAGCTTAACAAGAGAAAAGAGTTTGATGTTAGAAGAAATGTAAACAAGCCCATTATTGACCTTGATTTGATTACTTCTGATTATCATTTGGAATGGAAACACCCAGATTGGTATCATCTTGATGGTCTTATGGGTATTCAATTTTTCAATCAAGACAATGACAACAATCCAGGTACGGGAACTACTCCCTTAATTCCGAATTACAACACACATAGTTTTAGCGCTTTTATAATAGAAAGCATAAAAAAAGACAAAAACACATTTGAAATTGGGAGTAGAATAGATTTTATAAGCAATGATATAAGAGGAAGAGAACCGAATAAAAAAATTTTCAGAGATCAATACCAATTTTCTAACTTTACATTTAGCCTAGGTTTTGTAAGAGCTATTTCGGAAAAAACCACCTTCCGATCTAATATGGGTGCTGCATGGAGAACTCCGAATATGTTAGAGTTATATGGTTTTGGTCAACATGGATTTAAAACCACTTTTGGGCTCTTGCGTTACTATTTAAATAGTGATGGAGAGTTTAAAACAGATAAGGTTCTTACAATGAAAAGCAGTTCTGTGGAACCAGAGAAAGGATACAAATTCATCAACGAAATTGAACATCATAACCATAGCAATACTTACAAAGCAACAGTGTATGGACATTATATTGAAAATTTTATTTTTGACCGTCCTTTTGCCGTTCTTGGAACTGTAAGAGGTCCGATGCCTGGCTATATCTACGACCAAGCAGATGCTGTTTTTTTGGGAACCGATTTTACTTGGAAAAAAGAATGGTCGCAAGAAGTTTCAGGTGTTTTTGGTTTTAGCTTCTTATGGTCTCAAAACATAGATAAAAATGAACCTCTAATAAATCAACCCCCCTTAACAACAAACTACCGTGTGACTTGGTCCAAAAAAAACCTATGGAAATTTAATACTTCTACACTTTCCCTTAGACCTAGTTATACGTTTCAACAATACCAAGCACCTAGAACAATACCCCCAGAAGATTTAATTGATGGTTCAGTACCTCTTACGACAGACTCAGAGATATTTGATTTCAAATCAGCTCCAGAGGGTTATTTTCTTTTGAACTTAGAATGGGCTGTTCAAATAAACGACCTACATGCTAGTATTTCCGTTCAAAACATATTTAACACCAGCTATAGAGATTACCTAAATGAGATGAGATATTTTGCCGATGAACCAGGAAGGAATGTACTTTTCACCCTTCGATATCTTTTCAAATCAAAAAATTAATTCATTAACACCTAAAAAACAGAAGTATGAAAACAAGGAATGAATATTTAATAAATTTAACAAAAATGAACACTATGAGTATCTTTAAAAAAACAAGTCTATGGGCATTATTAATTATCTCCCTAGCAGCAACAAGTTGTACAAACGATGATGATGAAGTGCCTGAAGAAGAAAATGATTTAGAAGTGATTACAGATATAACTTTGGTCTTTACCAACATAGATAACGATCAAGATGTATTAAGTGCAAAAGCACAAGACCCTGATGGAATTGGCGTAGAAGAATTGAAGATTTTAGGACCTATAAATTTAGATGGAGACAAAACGTATACACTGACTTTAGAAATTATGAATAACCTAGAAGATCCGGGAGAAAGTATTACAGAAGAAATTGAAGAAGAAGATCAGGAACATCAACTTTTCTTTGGCTTTAGCAATGATGCCTTTTCTAATCCTATGGGAGATGGAAATATTGACAACGCTTCCGACCCGATCAACTATAACGATTCAGATGCTAACGGAAATTCAGTTGGTTTGTCTACAAACTGGAGTACAGAGGGTTCTCAAGTATCAAGCGGAACGTTTACCGTAAGATTACAACATCAACCAGATGTCAAAACAGCTTCTTCAGGTGCTACTGATGGTGATACCGATTTTGAGCTGCAATTTGTATTAAACATTCAATAAACACCACCCCCCTCTTTTTTTTATTAAACAGAGGGGGGTTTTTTCCTTTAACTACAGCTATTTTTCATTCTCCTTCCTTTAAAATAATATAGCACGGTTGAAATAATAATAGGAAATACTAACGTATCTTTGCGGGCTTATAAGATACCATGAGCATCACATTACTTTCATCTCCTTTACAGGGGTTTACAGATTTTCGATTTCGAAATGCTTTTCATAAGTATTTTGGAGGGATCGATACCTTCTATGCTCCTTATATTAGAATGAATGGAAAAATCGTTATCAAAAACTCCTACAAAAGAGATCTAGAAGTAGCGAACAACGATACGCTGGAGGTAATACCTCAGATTATGACCAATTCTGATGAAGAGTTTTTATTTGTTGTAAAATACATTCAGGAGTTAGGCTATAAAGAATTGAATTGGAATTTAGGCTGTCCGTATCCAATGGTTACCAAAAGAGGTATGGGTTCTGGGTTGATATGCAATCCCGAAAAAATTAATCAGATTTTAGATCGCGTACATACTGAAACGGATATTACCGTTTCTATGAAAATGAGAATGGGCTATGAGACTCCTGAAGAGATTCAAGAGGTTTTTCCTATACTTGACAAATACCCATTAAAGAATATTGCAATTCATGCCCGTATCGGAAAACAATTGTATAAAGGTGGTGTTGATTTAGAGTCGTTTCAAAAATGTGTAGACAATACAAAACACAAATTGTATTATAATGGAGATATTACTAATGTCGCTAAATTTAGAGAAATGCAAGAGCGTTTTCCTTCTATTGATCATTGGATGCTTGGACGCGGTTTGATTGCGGATCCCTTTTTACCTCAAATGATTAAGGACAATACCACAGCGTACCCAGAGAATAGCATGCAGATTTTTAGAGAATTTCATGATACTATCTTTAACGAATACCAAGAATATTTATCTGGCCCTACACCGATAAAAATGAAAATGTTAGGATTCTGGGAATATTTTTCTCAGTCTTTTTCAAACCCCCAAAAGGTATATAAGAAGATTAAAAAAGCAGGGAATAGTAAAAATTATCAGGCTGCTGTTTCTGAAATAACAGCAAACAAAGAATTTAAAGGATTTCAATAACCCTTCGAAACCCTTGACAAGCTAAGGGTACGAGCATAAGGTTTAACTAAGGGCACTTTTCCCTCTAATAAAGAACAAAATCATGGAAGAAAAAACAGGAACACCAAGAGAAGAAAAAGTGGTTTTACACCCAAGAAATAAACATCGTGAGCGTTATGATTTTAAAAAACTGATCGAAACACTTCCAGCGTTAAAGCCTTTTGTTTCTCAAAATGAATACAAAGACTATTCTGTTGATTTTTTCAATCCGAATGCAGTAAAAGCATTAAACAAAGCGTTGTTACTTCGTTATTATAATTTAAAAGACTATAAAATTCCAAAAGGATTTTTATGTTCTCCCGTGCCAGGTCGTGTTGACTATATTCATTATCTAGCAGATCTACTTACTGAAAACAATGAAGGAGAAATTCCTAGAGGAGCTGACGTAAAATGTATTGATATTGGCGTAGGTGCCAATTGTATTTACCCTATTTTAGGGCATCAAGAATACGGATGGTCTTTTGTTGGAGTTGATATTGAGCAAGCGTCCATTGATTCTGCTACAAACATCTTAAAAGCAAATCCAGATATTACAGAGTCTATTGAGCTTCGTTTGCAAGCAAACGCAAAAGATGTTTTTAGAGGTGCTATACAAAAAGACGAGAAATTCGCACTAAGTATGTGTAATCCTCCTTTTCACGCATCTGCAGAAGCTGCTGCCTCTGCAACTAAGAGAAAATTAAAGAATCTAAAATCGAAAGGTGCAGAAACGTTAAACTTCGGTGGTCAGCATAATGAATTGTGGTGTGAAGGTGGAGAAATCGCTTTCCTAAAAAACATGATTCGTCAAAGCAAACACCATGCAGATAATGTTACTTGGTTTACTTCTTTAATTTCTAAAAAAGAAAATGTACGTCCTTTAAAAGTATTACTGAAAAAATTAGAGGCAACTTCTATGAAAACTATTTCAATGGGACAAGGCTCTAAAACGAGTAGAATTTTAGCTTGGTCATTTGAGACTAAATAAGAAATACATTTTAGTGATTTTCATAAAAAAACCATACTATATATCGTCATTTCTAGTGATTTTTGATAAAAAATTGTATCGATAAATTTGCTCTTAGACTAAAAACATAAAGTTCTCGTTGCTAAATTATTTCAGAATTTTACTCGAACTGACATTTTTTCATAGCGAACTCTGATTATAAATTTATAAAAATAGACCTCACAGATTTTCAAAACCTGTGAGGTCTTTGTTATTATAATATTTAAATTGAATCCCTCTTTCTTTTCAACAAGTATTGAAACACCTCAAAAAAGAACACTGTAAAAACTCTTTGGTGAAAACTTAGATTTAAAACTGTTTTTGTATTTTCTTATAAAATAAAACACTGAGCACACTTTACAATTAAAATCAGCGACAAAGTCTATGGCAAATTCATCTGGTTATTGAGTAAATTCAATAAAGAAGAAATTGAAATTGTACGTGAATATTCTGATTTTACATCAACAAAATTTGAAAACAGGTTATATAAAATAGTTTAACTGTTTTATGATGATAATTTATAAAGACACTTTTGTTGAAAGACTTAAACAACAACTTAAATATTTATTTAAAAACAGTCCTAAATCTGCAAGGAAATTCCTAAGAATCCGTATTTATTTCGAAAATCAATTAACGTTGAAAACGAGCTGGTCAGAAATTTAATTTAAAAGGAATATCCGGTGTTTCTTTTGCGCAATTTCTATCAATAAAAGTCATAATTATAAGGGAGATTCATTAGAAATAGAGGAAACAGATATTTGCCCAAACTAATAGGAGTAATTATTTGAATGTATCTGTTTTTTTATCATAGTTATACGGACAGTGTTTGCAGCCATTTTTACAACAATAACCTCTTCTTGAATGGTATTGTTCTGTAAATACTCGATACCCTTCTTCTGTCCAATAAAAATCGCCTTCAACTAATTTTGATGCATTCATTTATATTCCTTTCTTTTCTGCAAAAATAAACTATCTCGGACTATTTAAAAATACTACTGATAAAATTTTATAAATAGTTTGCATCTTTTTTGACTTTTCAACGTCTTATAAGTAACTTTAACTATTAAATGATAGAAATTATGAAAGATACAAATTGTACATGTAATTGTGAATCATGTAAAAACGGACAATGTAGCAGCTGTACTTGTGAATCTTGTACGTGCACGAATTGCAATTGTTAATTTAATCTTCTCTCTCATCTCCTAAATTTGGTGATGAGAGAGAATTATTTGTTATGTTATGAATACAGAAAAGATTTGGGCTGAGTTTTCATTAGCCTTACATACATTTATTTTTAGTAAGGTAAAAAACGAAGCTGTAGTAGATGATATTCTGCAAGAGGTTTTTATAAAAATACATTTGCACAAAAAGGAACTTCAAAAAAAGGAACATTTAAAATCATGGCTTTTTTCAATTGCCAACAATACAACCATAGATTATTTCAGAAAAAAAGATTTAGTATTACCCAATCAACCAGAAGACAATGCTATAGAAGAAACGAGCAAGGATAGTCATAACCCATCAGACTGTTTGCTACCACTAATCTTAGCGTTGCCCAAAAAATATAAAGAAGCCTTATTACTATCAGAAATTAAAGGAATAAAACAACAAATAGTTGCTGACCAATTAGGTCTTTCTCTTTCTGCCGCAAAATCTCGTATACAAAGAGGTAGAGATCTTTTAAAGAAAGGTTTTATCAACTGTTGTGATTATCAATTAGACGAAAAAGGTTTTTTAAAAGGTGAGAATAAAAATGCGGAGGACTGCAAAGTGTGTGGTTGACAATTCAATACCTAAACCCATATTTAACTCCCCTATAAACGTCTATAGGTATGACGTCAGATACTATTAATGGCCTCATATAGAATGATAAATTAAAGAATTACTTCCCATAAAAGCTAAAACCAAATGGAACTACTTTCAGCACTACTCCAACACTTGGAATACCACGCCTTACTTACCAACTCAAATATTTGGAAATAATTCGTTCATAAGTAACCCCAACAACAGGGCTTATCCCCCAAACCCCAGCCCTATTAGCGTTCTTATCCATAGTTTCAAAATCATAAACTTTCTTTTAAGCCAACACATTACATATAGGTACCTTTATTACAAACAACAATACTCAATTTTTTTTTTTATAACCCTTTAATAATTTTCGTTCAATGTATATAAAATTAAACAGTCCGAATTTCATATAAAACGAAACTGAATTTTAAATATTTCATCCTTATTTTTAGTTTTGTTTTACATCAGTTATGCATATATTTATAAAAACATAAAAAATTGATTTACGACTCGTTTCTATACAGACGAATCAAATAGGCAACATTTAATTACATGACAGAAAACAAAGAAAAAATATCCATATTTTGGTTTAGAAGAGATTTAAGAATCTTTGACAACCATGCACTTTACAAGGCATTATCAGGTTCTACTCCAGTACTTCCGATCTTTATTTTTGACAATGAAATCACAGAAAACCTTCCAAAAGATGATGCAAGACTTACTTTTATTCATGAGGCACTTGCTTCCATAAATTCCTCTTTAAACAAACATTCCAGCAGTCTTTATTGCTTGCAGGGAAAGCCTATTGAAGTTTGGAAACAGTTAACTGATGAGTTTGATATCGTCTCTGTGTATGCAAATGAGGATTACGAACCATATGGGATTAAAAGAGACGCAGCTGTTCAAGGATACCTCTCTGGACAAAACATTGACTTTCTCTTATATAAAGACCAAGTAATTTTCGCAAAAAATGAAGTGCTAAAAAAAGACAACACTCCTTATACTATTTACACCCCCTACAAGAATAAGTGGCTTGAAATATTTGCGAATGAAAACATCTCAGAATACCCAGTTGACACATGGGAAAACTATGTAAAATCACAAATTGAATTCCCCAGTCTATCTAAATTGGGATTTGTTCGCTCTTCAATAAAAGTAACCCCATATAGTTTAGATGATTTAGAAAACTATGATGAAACTAGAAATTTCCCTGCTTTAAATGGGACAAGTAAACTAGGACCACATTTAAGGTTCGGGACTTTAAGTATTCGCGAAGTGGTCTCAAAAACAAAAACGAACGACATCTTTTTAAGCGAGCTCATATGGAGAGAATTCTTTATGCAAATATTGTTTCATTTTCCACATGTTGTCACAAATAATTTCAAAAGAAAATATGATGGCATTGCTTGGAGAAATAACTTAGAAGAATTCGAGAAATGGAAAAATGGGGAGACAGGATATCCAATCGTTGATGCTGGAATTCGAGAATTAAATACGACTGGATACATGCACAATAGAGTTCGCATGGTGGTTGCCGGATTCTTATGCAAACATTTATTAATAGATTGGAAATGGGGAGAAGCTTATTTTGCTACAAAACTTTTAGACTATGAACTTTCAGCAAACAATGGCAATTGGCAATGGTCTGCTGGAACTGGATGCGATTCTGCTCCATATTTCAGAGTTTTTAACCCAACCGCACAAGTGAAAAGATTTGATGTAAAATTAGACTATATCAACAAATGGGTTCCTGAACTAAATTCATTGACCTATCCATCACCAATTGTAGAGCATAAGTTTGCAAGAGAGAGAGCAATTAGCACCTACAAGATAGGGCTACAATAAATAGAACCATAAAAAATTAGGCAGCATCTCAACACTAATAAATATGCAACTCTTCTTAAAAACATAAAAAACAGATGAAAAAAATTGTTTTAATTACTGGAGCAAATGGAATGCTTGCCAAACAATTGGCAAAAGAATTAAATGGTGAATATACCCTTAGGTTCTTGACTCGTAACGTCACTCAAAAAAATGAATACTTATGGGACCTTAGAAATAAATTTGTTGACCCAAAAGCATTGACTGACCTAAATTATATCATTCACTTAGCAGGAGCTTCTGTTGCAGAGGGCCGTTGGACTAAAAAAAGAAAAGAAACTATTTTATCTAGTAGAGTTGACAGTGCTCAGTTACTATTTGAAGTGCTAAAAAAACAACGAAAAACTATTGATGGTTTTATATCAGCCTCAGCAACTGGGTATTACGGATCAATAACTAGTGAGACCATTTTTAATGAAGAGAGCCCGAAAGGCAATGATTTTTTAAGTACTGTTTGTGACAAATGGGAAGCGCAAGCGCTCAGGTTCAAATCTAGTTCTATTGCAAAAAGAACTGCAATTGTTAGAATCGGAATTATTTTATCTAAAAACGGTGGAGCTTTAAAAAAAATGGTACCCCCTATAAAGTATGGGATTGGTTCAGGGATCGGTTTAGGAAACCAATATATGCCTTGGATACATATTAAAGATTTGTGTGGTATTTTTAAATTTATTTTAGATACTGAAGAATTAAGCGGGACATTTAATGGCGTTGCTCCAGAACATATCACAAACACCGAGCTCACAAAAGAAATAGGAAATACAATAAACCGAAAAATATTGTTCCCTAATATCCCTAGTTTTATAATCAAAATATTGTTTGGGAAAATGGCAGTAATTCTTTTAGAAGGAAGTAGGGTTTCTTCTGAAAAAATAAGTAAGGTAGGATACCATTTCAAATTTAAAAAAGCGAACCAAGCATTACAGCATCTTTTAAAATAGAATACTAAAGTATATTCTAACATAGAACGTCCTGATGATTATAGTGATTTACAAATTAGATTCTAACTACAATTTATGTTTCCAAAAAAGAAAAAATAAAAGAAACATAATAACCAATTACAAACCACAATGATACCCATCATTGAGGTTTATTTTTTTGTACATTACTCCTATGAACTTTTTAGCACATTTATATTTAGCAAACAACAACCCAGAAGGTGAAATTGGAAATTTTATAGCAGATGCCATCAAGGGAAATAAAATTGATCAATTCCCGCTAGAAATTCAAAAAGGAATTATCCACCATAGAGCAATTGATACTTTTACAGACAGTCATGAAATTGTAAAAAAAAGCAAACGTAGATTGCACGCACGGTATGGCCATTTTAAAGGGGTTATCATTGATATCCTATACGATCATTATTTAGCAAAAAACTGGTTAGATTATTCAGAAATACCCTTAGATATTTTTTCTCAAGACACTTATCAGCTTTTAGCTGATAATTTTGAGATACTTCCAGAAAAAACACAGTATCTATTGCCTTTTATGAAAGAACAAAACTGGTTGTATAATTATAGAACTATTGAAGGGATTTCTAAAATTCTTTGGGGCATGAACAAAAGAACCAAAGGCATTTCAAAAATGGATTTGGCAAAAGAAGATCTTATCTTGTATTACAAAGAGTTTGAAAATGATTTTACACTTTTCTTTAAGGAGTTAAGTGCGTATTCAGACAGTTTTATGGAACAACAAAATCAGTGATTTTTTCTCTTTTTTTCTAGTAATAGTACAAGTAATGGAACAAGCCCATGAGCCAACCTATATATTGTTTCTAACAACTCTTGATGCAATGTCTGTATAGGAAAATGAACATCAAATTTTGATACGATTCTAGCCAGTGCTGTTAATATTCCCCAGACAAATGCATAATACAATGCAATGCGAGATGTTTTGGGAATAAAAATGAATACCGCTACTAAAAAGTCTAAAAATGCAGCTGTATGTAGAAATATTTTTGCTGTTACTTCAGAAACATGCATGATACCAATTACCATATCTACAAATTTCCCTGGAACAGGATAATATCCTACCGCATACAATCCATGCGACACAAACACAATAGCAATGAACACCTTTAACAATAATTCTAAGTTTCTAAAGACAATATTTTCTTTGAAATAATAGACAAATACAAAAGGCAAACCGAATTGAATACTATGCTCAAAGAACATGGCATTGTGATAAAATTTCTCTTTCATCAATAAAAACGAAAGCAAAACCAAGTTCCATCCTCCCAATAAGATTATAAATTTTAAAATTTTGTTTCGAAAGCGCTCATAGAACAACGTAGAAACTGCAGCCAATGCATAAATCACCCCAGTATAAAAACCAATACTTTGTATTACAGAGTCAGTAATGGGGCTTGTTACATAATCAAACCAAGGAATACCAAAAACCCCCTCAACCAAAGGCTTTAACAAACCTTCATCCCAAAACAAAGCCCTATAGGGAGCATCCCAAAACAAATGTTGCCAAGCTCTACCCATAAAAATAAAAAAGACAGAAATGCTAAGTAAATTATTTATAAAAGTATCTTTAATTATTTTATTCATATCTCCAGTTTTATGAGTACAAGTTTACTAAAAACCATCAATAAATATTCGCTTTTGCAAAAACAATTTTACATCTATAATTCCTATTTGAATCATATAATGTCTCAGAGATTTTTCTTAATATTGTAATTCACAACAATCTAATACAATCTAATACAATCTAATGAATAATCTTTCTAGTTATCTTTTAATCATTCTGCTTTCAATAAGTTCTTTACAAGCTAAAACTGATAAATATAGATTAACACTTCGGTCCAACCCAAGCAGTTCTATTGTCGTTTGCTGGAATCAAATTTCAGGAAATAGTGCAACTGTATACTACGGAACTAAAGATTATGGAACTGATTTTTCAAAATATAAATTCAACCATACAGCAGACAGAAAAATAGTTCATCATAAAATGAACAACCATTTTGCTCGCTTAGAAGACTTAAAAGCAGATACTGCATATTATTTTGTAATCAAAGACAATGAAGGAACAAGTAAACGTTTTTGGTTTAAAACGGCTCCTTCAAAAAACAAAAAACTTTCTTTTATTGCTGGTGGAGATTCTAGAAATAATCAAATACCAAGACAACAGGCTAATATTCTTGTTTCTAAACTAAAACCACATGCAGTTTTGTTTGGTGGAGATATGACTTCTGGTGACAATGCAAGACAATGGAAGGTTTGGATGGATGATTGGCAACTTACTATTTCGGAAGACGGAAGAATGTATCCTGTAATTGCTGCAAGAGGAAATCATGAACGTTCTAACAACTCTATCTATCATTTATTTGATACCCCTTCAAAAGAAATTTATTACGCAATCACTTTTGGTGAAAATTTAATTAGAACGTATACATTAAATAGTGAAATTTCTATCGAAGGAAAACAAACGGAATGGTTGAAAAAAAATCTAAAAGAACATTCAAATACCATATGGAAATCTGCACAATACCACAAACCTATACGTCCACATGTTTCTAGAAAAAAAGAAGGAAACAAACAATATAGCAATTGGGCTTCTTTATTTTATGAGTATGAAGTAAGACTTGTTGTAGAATGTGATGCTCATACTGTAAAAACTACCTGGCCTATAAAGCCTAGCTTGGCAGAAGGAAGCGAAGAAGGATTTATCCGTGAAGACAAAAAAGGAACAGTATATGTAGGCGAAGGTTGCTGGGGAGCTCCTTTGAGGCCCAATGATGACAACAAAACATGGACCCGTGCATCTGGAAAATTCAATCAAGTGAAATGGATATTTGTCAGTCCTGAAAAAATTGAATGCAGAACAATACTTGTAGAAAATTCAAAATTTCTAAAAGAAGTTTCTAATAAGAATTCATTCAAAGCTCCTGAAAATTTAAAAATATGGACTCCAGAAAATGGAGCTGTTGTAGAAATTATAAAATAAAATCATGAATGCAAAAACACTTTCTAACGGAATTCTAAGAGCATTATTAATTGTTTCTGGAGCTTTCTGTTTTCTATGGTTTTTAGTCACCATACAATCGGTATTGGTTTATATTATTATTGCTGCTGTCATAAGCTTAATTGCACGCCCATTATTACGCCTTTTGACAAAAAGACTAAAACTACCAAATACAATTGCTGTGGTAATTACCATGTCTTTTTTCTTATTATTGGTATTTGGACTTATTGGAATGTTTATTCCTTTGGTTTTGAAACAGGGTGAAAATTTATCGTTATTAAATACTGAAGAATTTAAAGACACTGTTCAAAATATTTTTCAAAAAGTAAATATTTATTTTTCAGGGAAAGGAATTAATATTTCTGAGAAGCTAGAAAGTCTTAATTTAATTTCAAAGTTTAAAAATATACCTGATATATTTACATCTCTTGTTGGAGGAATTGGCTCTTTGGCCATGGGTTTATTCTCAGTCCTTTTTATTACCTTTTTTATGATGAAGGACACCAAAATTGTTCACAATAGTTTCTTTACGTTGATTCCAGACTCTAAAACAGAAAGAGTTGAAAAATCTGTCGATACAATCAAAGAATTATTATCTCGATATTTTATAGGACTCGTTATTCAAATAACTATTTTATTTATAATTTACACTGTTGTTCTTTTGATTTTCGGTATTGAAAACGCACTTGTAATCGCTTTCATTTGTGCTTTGTTAAACCTGATTCCTTATATAGGCCCTATGATTGGTGGAACTTTGATGTTTATTCTAACCATGACAGAAAATTTAGGGTTGGATTTTCAAAATGAAACATTACCTACGACCATGTATGTAATGACAGGTTATTTAATTGCCCAACTCGTAGACAACTTTGGCAGTCAACCAATCATCTTTTCCAAAAGTGTAAAGTCCCATCCTTTAGAAATATTCTTAGTCATCATTATTGGAGGATTGCTATTTGGTATTGTAGGAATGATCATAGCTGTGCCAATGTATACAGCAATGAAGGTGATTCTAAAAGAATTTTTGGCCGACAATAAAATTGTAATGTCTCTTACCAAAGATTTATAAGAACAAAAAACTACAGATAAAAGAACTTGTGAATACAAAATTACTTAACAGAGGGGTTCAAGATTTTATTCAGAATAACTTGGATAAAAATTTGAGTTCTCTAATTTTAAAAGGGAGTCCATTTACTGATATAACCATTCAAGAATTAGCACAACAAATTGAAGGCAAACAAAAGGCCATCAAAAAACTTCCGCTTTGGTTTCACACTGAAAACATTCTATATCCTAAAAAAATAAACTTAGAACAAACCTCTTCAGAAGCAACAGCTATATACAAAGCCAATTTAGTTACTGGGAATTCTTTGATAGATCTTACTGGCGGATTTGGAATAGACTGTACTTACTTTTCAAAAAAAATAAAAAAAATTGTGCACTGTGAACTAAATGCTGAATTGTCAGAAATAGTTGCTCACAATACGAAAACCCTAAATATAAATAATTTAACATCAATTCCAGGAGATAGCTTTGAGACATTAAAAACGAACGACAAGAAGTTCGATTGGATATACATGGATCCTTCTCGAAGAAATGATGCAAAAGGAAAAGTGTTTTTACTAAAAGACTGCCTACCCAATGTTCCTGAAAATTTGGATTTCTTATTTCAGTACACGGATAATATCCTAATTAAAAACTCTCCTATTTTAGATATTACCAGTACCATACGCGAATTAAAAAACGTAAAAGAAATTCACATTGTTGCTTTACAGAATGAAGTAAAAGAATTGCTGTTTATACTTCAAAAAAGGTATATAGGTACTATTCAAATAAAGACATGTAATATTCTTAAAAAAAATACTCAAGAATTCAACTTTGAACTGGGTGTTCATAAATCAGCAGAATATTCAGAACCACAAGTATATTTGTATGAACCCAATGCTGCCATTTTAAAATCTGGAGCCTTTCATCAAATTGCAACAAAATTAGAGGTTTCAAAATTACAGCAACACACACATTTGTACACTTCTGAAAAACGTATAGAAAATTTCCCAGGAAGAGTTTTTAAAATTGAAGAAATTAGTAGCTACGATAAAAAAAAGTTAGTAGCCCTATTGCCTGATAAAAAAGCCAACATCACCATCAGAAATTTCCCAGAAACAGTAGCGCAGATAAGAAAAAAAACCAAAATTAAAGACGGAGGATCAACTTATTTATTTTTTACGACAAATATTCATAAAAAACATATTGTAGTGGTTTGTTCTAAACTTTAAATTATTTATTTCTCTTATTAAGGAACGCTATATTTCTATAACCCTAAAATGCTTAACTCAAATTCTTAATACCGTGATTCTTTCCTCAAACCCCTACAAATAGTGTAAAAACTAAAAATTAACGGTAAATTTGCAATCATAAAAACCTAATTTCATGGCAGAAAAAACAAAAACATCAAAAGATTCTTCAATCTCACTTGCAGAATTAATGCTTCCTTCAAATTCAAACTTTAGTGGAAAAATTCACGGAGGATATATTTTAAATTTGATGGATCAAATTGCTTTTGCATGTGCTTCTAAATATTCAGGAAAATACTGTGTTACTGCATCTATCAATACCGTAGATTTTTTAAATCCAATAGAAGTTGGTGAATTGGTTACCTTAAAAGCGAGAGTAAACTACGTAGGAAGAACTTCTATGACTGTTGGAATACGAGTTGTTTCAGAAAATATAAAAACCGGAGAGTCAAAACACTGCAACTCTTCTTATTTTTTAATGGTTGCTAAAAACGAAGACGGAACCAATGCAGCAGTTCCTAAATTAAAATTAACAAGCATAGAAGGTGTTCGTAGATTTATTCGTTCTCTGAATAGGTTGGAAATGAAGCGAAAACGAAAAGTAGATTTTCATAAAAATGAATTTTCTTATGAAGAACATAAAGAAGAAATAAAAAAACACAACGTAGTCATTGAATTGGCTGACGCATAAAACAACTAAGAAACGTTTAAAACGATCCTTTTTTGTTTCTTATTATGTTGTTACTCTTCTTAATTCAGTACAAAAAACAAGCTTCAACAACAAATAAAATTCTTAAATTTACAGAAAAGCAATACATGCAAACATCTATTTATAAGAGTTTAAAAAAACAAGCTGATACATCAACTTTGGTAGATGATTATTTAGTGGTGGAAGCTCCTATAGAAATTAGCATCAACTCAAAACCTTTTACGATGGTGATGAGAACTCCTGGAAACGACGAAAACCTTGTTAGAGGCTTGTTGTATGCTGAAGATGTTTATAAAGGAAAAAATCCCCTTAAAATTAAATCTTCAGAAACAGATAAAAATGGATTTACTAAAATAAATCTTTCTATAAAAAAAACTGATTTAGGAAAAGCCTATTTAAACAAACGTTCTCTATTATCTGTTTCTTCTTGCGGTATTTGTGGCAAAACAGAATTAGGAAATTTGAATACCGATCAAAAACCCTTGCATTCAAAATCACTTTTAAACATGGAAAAACTACCTGAAATGTTTAAAACCATGCGCTCCAAACAGCATACTTTTGAATTGACAGGCGGTTCACATGCTGCCGTTTTGTTTGATAAAAATCATGCCTTTATTTGTCTATATGAAGATATTGGCAGACACAATGCAGTAGACAAATGTGTTGGAGATATTTTAAATAACAACAACTTAAAAAAAGCTTCCTGTATGCTTGTAAGCGGAAGAGTTTCTTATGAAATTATTTCCAAAGCATTCTTTGCTAAAATCAATACAATCGTAGCAGTATCAGCTTGTTCTTCATTGGCTGTTGATTATGCGAAAGAATTTGGAATTTGTCTGATTGGATTTTCTAGAAATGGCAAAGCAACTATCTATGCAAATCCTTCTAATCTTTTATAGCCCTATGCCGACTAAAAAAACCAACGCACAACCACCAGAAAAACTAACGGATATTCGGCTTACAGAAATTCCAAAATCATCTGTTGGCCCAACGGCTATAAAGTCTGCATTGACTCATATCAAAAATGAAGTTGGCATTGTAAAAGGAATTGGACTGTTAGCGAAAATAAATCAGAAAGATGGATTTGATTGCCCAGGTTGTGCATGGCCAGATCCAGATGAAAAAAGGGCTTTTTTAGCAGAATATTGTGAAAACGGGGCAAAAGCAATTGCTGAAGAGGCTACAAAAAACAGAGTTTCTCCAATGTTTTTTGCTACACATTCTATTGATCAGTTGGCAGCTTTGTCTGACTATGAGTTAGGGAAAAAGGGAAGAGTTACGCATCCAATGGTGTTAAAGGAAGGTGCAACTCATTATGAAGAAATTTCATGGAAAGGTGCATTTGATTTGATTGGAAAATCTTTGAATGACTTAAAATCTCCTGACGAAGCCATCTTTTATACTTCTGGAAGAACTAGTAATGAAGCTGCTTACTTATATCAATTATTTGTACGTCAATACGGAACAAACAACTTACCAGACTGTTCTAATATGTGCCATGAATCTAGTGGCTCTGCATTGACAGAAACCCTAGGTATTGGAAAAGGATCTGTAACGCTTGACGATTTCAACCATGCTGATTTGGTAATTGTAATCGGTCAAAACCCAGGAACAAACCACCCTAGAATGCTATCTGCGCTAGAGGGGACTAAAAAAAATGGAGGAAAAATAATAAGTATCAATCCGTTAAAAGAAGTTGGATTGGTACGTTTTAAAGATCCTCAAAATCCTCTTACTTGGTTAGGTAAAGGAATTACCATTACGGATCTATATTTACAAGTAAAAATAAATGGAGACGTAGCTTTATTAAAAGCAATTCTTGTATTGCTAAACGAAAAAGAAAAAAAAGCTCCTGGTACTGTTTTTGACCACGAATTCATCAATAACAAAACAAAAGGGTATCAAAATCTTATCGATGATTTAGAGCAGCAAAACATAAACGAATTGATTGTCGCTTCAGGGATTTCAAAGTCTCAAATTGTGGAAGCTACCGAAATGATTGCTAGTAACAAAAAAATAATTATTTGTTGGGCAATGGGATTGACACAACATAAAAACGGTGTTGATAATATACGTGAAGTCGTAAACTTATTATTATTAAAAGGAAGTATCGGTAAAAAAGGAGCTGGTACTTGCCCCGTGCGTGGACATTCTAACGTGCAAGGGGATAGAACTATGGGGATTTGGGAAAAATCTCCGATTTCATTTTTAGAAAACTTGGAAAAGGAGTTTCAATTTACGGCTCCAAAACATCATGGCTATGACGTTATAGAAGCCATTGAAGCAATGCACAAAAAGAAAGCTTGCTTTTTCTTGGGGATGGGAGGTAATTTTATATCGGCAACACCCGATACAGAGTTTACTGCTACTGCTCTAAAAAATTGTGACCTTACCGTACAGATTTCTACAAAAATAAATAGAAGCCATTTAATTCATGGAAAACAGGCTTTGATATTGCCTTGTTTAGGTCGTTCGGAAAAAGACAAACAAAGCAGTGGAGAACAATTTGTAACTGTAGAAAACTCAATGGGAGTTGTTTCTAAATCTGTAGGACATCTAAATCCCTTGTCTTCAGAATTAAAAAGTGAAACCGCAATAGTCGCAGGTATCGCAAATACTACTTTAAAAGATTCAAAAACCAATTGGCTAGAACTAGGAAGTAATTATGACTTGATTAGAGAGAAAATTGAAAAAACAATTTCTGGTTTTGAAAGTTATAACGAACGCGTAAGAAAACCGGGAGGATTTTATTTACCAAACAATTCACGTGAAAACAACTATAGTGCAACTCAAACAGGAAAAGCAAATTTCTCTATCAATCAAGTGTCAGATGTTTATATTGAGAAAGATCAGTTTTTAATGATGACTATAAGAACTCACGATCAATACAATACAACTATCTATGGTTTAGATGATCGCTATAGAGGCATCTTAAACGAAAGAAGAGTCGTTTTAATGAACCCTGAAGATATGAAGGAAATGAATCTTCAGAAAAAGGATTTTGTAACTTTAACAAGTCATTTTAATGGGGAAAGACGTTTTGCTTATAAATTTTTAGCAATTCCTTATGACATTCCTAAAAGATGCACTGCTACTTATTTCCCTGAAACAAATGTTTTAGTACCTATTCAAAGTAAAGCCAGGATAAGCAACACTCCTACTTCTAAAACAGTTGTAATCACGATAGAAAAAGAATCATGAAAAACGAAAGAAACGACCTTCTAATAAAACTAAGACCGTTATTAAAAAATTCAAATACTTTAGACAACACCAATCAGCTAGAAGCTTTTCAGAACAGCACTTTGCGCCCAATTATAAAGTTTCAACACGAGCTGTTGATCTTGGTTATAAGAACTTATCTCATCAATAATAAGTTTGATATAGAAAACTCAACCGTTGAAAAGCTTTCCAATTTTATAAGTACAGCTATTAAAAATGATAAGCAATTAAACCTTCAAGTAGTGCATACCGTATCAGGATTTTTCACCAGAGAAGAATTTGAATATTACACACAAAACAAAAAGGGGATACACAAAAGAATTATTCAGATTTGTATAGAACGAACCCTCACAAATCTAGAACAACTTAAATAAGTGTTATTTTTAACCTACAAACTCTAAAACTCCAAATCGTTTAAAGTCTTGCATAGTCATCATTGTAAGATGCTCTATCTTGAACAGTTTCTCTTACTGTGATATATTTATCTTCACATTCATATGATAAATATAAATTTTTATCATCCCATACCATTCTAAAAACAGCTTTCTGTTTATCAGAGTCCTCCTCGACATCATAAAAATTATCAATTTTCATAGCCATAGAGTTTTGCCAAATTGACTCATCTATTTTCCCGTAGACAACTATATTCTCTGATGTTTTTACCGATTTATAAATCCCATTATCCCCATTAGAAGTGGTTCTTTTAATTAAATCAAATGAAACTATTAAAATAGCAATCATTAGAACTGGCAAAAATAATTTAGTGAATATCGTCGCTATAAAAGATTTGTTGTCAAGCAAAGATATCTACTCTTGTCAGTTGTTATCCAAGTACTCGACAAATAAAAAATTGACATACCGCAAATACTCAATATCTTATTCTAATTAAGTCTTTCTAATATATATATATTCTTTATTTTAATAGCTTATGAAATTGTATCATAACGTTCATTTTTTAGTACTTTTAATAGAAAATTAACACTATTCAATTATGAAAATTTTTGAAACAAAAAACTCAACTAATTCTAAGAAATCGAATTTCATTCCAACAGCTCTAGTTCTTATTACTATGCTAACATTTGGCGTCTCTAATACAAATGCGCAAAATAAAAAAGAATTAGTGGAATACGAAAAAGTAAAAGACATAGAAAACTATGGAAGCTTCAAGTATGCAGAAGTTATAGGTCATGGTGGGAGTCACTTTTATTCAGGACAAACTTTAGACGAAGCTTTAGCTAATGGATATGGAGCATTAGAAGTTCGATTAGGATGGAAAAGTGGAGACCCTGAAAGCTGGAGTAATAAATATTATAACTCAATGAGTTATGGAGTTGGATTCTATTCTGGATTTCTCGGAGACCCAGCTGTACTAGGAAACCCAAATGCTTTATACGGGTTTCTTGACATGCCCTTAGGAAGACAAGATTTCAATAAAAGAACAAGATGGATATTTAGTCCTGCATTAGGGCTAACATACAATTTGGTAGCTTACAACCCTAGTAACAACCCTACAAACGATGCTATTGGAGCAAGTTTTGCCGTTTATATAAGCTTTGCGGGTAAAGGGGAAACTACAATGACTAGAGATATGGATATAACTTATGGAATTGATTTTACTCATTTCAGCAATGGTCGTTCATTTATGCCTAATTATGGTTTAAATATGCTTGGTTTTAACATAGGTGCAAAGTACCATTTCAACGCTGCTCAAAAAAGAGTAAACAAAGATCCTTATACTTCAGAACTCTTGCAGTCTAGATACAAAAGAACTCCTAATATTAAAGTTCCAAAAAAAGTTACACATAGTATCAATATCTTAACAGCAGTTGGAACTGTTCAAAATGGATTTGATGAAAACGAAAAATACGGAGACCCAAACAACAGATATACTACATTTTCTGGATATGTTGACTATACTTATAAATGGGACATAAAGCATGGTCTTGATGCTGGTATTGATTTCTTTTATGATCAAAGTTTAATCATTGAGACTCCGGAAGATCCTAATGACATTTCTCTTATGGCATATCACTTTGGATATAAATATACTTTCTGGAGAATAACCGTAATCGCTCAATTGGGAGGTTATTTCGGTGATGATAAAGGAAAAGGTAAACTATGGTCCAGACCAGGTGTACAATATAAAATTTCTGACTGGGTAAGCGCACATGTTGCCTTAAAAACTCGTAGAGGATTTGCTGCTGATTGGGCAGAATTTGGAGTTGCTTTCCACCCATTTAACTGGTAAATAATTTAAAAATATCATCATTTCTAATAACAATAGTTAGGACGTGTATTTACTATACATCCTTTTTTTCTTGAGAACTCGTAAACTATACTATCTTTGGTTAAAAACGAGCTAATTGCAAAATCACTTTTACATAAAACATTATCACCTGTTAATCGTGTTTTTTATGTACTCATATACCACTGTATTTTCGCAAAATGAATTGCCTCTTTATAAAGATTCAATAAAAGAACATCACTATGCAACCTACAGATATACATCCTTAAGAGCACACGTAGGAAAACATTTCTATACAGGAAACACACTTGATAAAGAATTAAATACAGGTTATCGATCGCTAGACCTAAGACTAGGCTTGCAAAATAGTGACCCTGAACACTGGACTAATAAATATTACAATTCAACAAGCTACGGAATAGGATTTTATGCTGCTTATGTTGGTAATACTCATGTATTAGGAGTTCCCACAGCAGTGTATGGATTTGTTAGTTTTCCTTATGGTAATTTATCGAAACGTACCACCTTTACAACTAACGGTGCGCTTGGAATTACCTATGACTCTAACTATTACCACGAACAAAAAAACCCATCAAACGACGCTCTTGGTAGTGCTTTCTCCATTTATGTAAATATTGGTTTCGGAATAGAAACAATAGTAACAAGAAACATAGACATTGTTTATGGCTTAGATTATACGCATTTTAGCAATGGTAGGATGGTAGTCCCAAATTATGGGTTGAATATGTTAGGTTTAAATTTGGGCTTTAAATACCATTACAACCAAAATGCTAAGAAAACCAGCTCTGATGTGTCCTCCAAAAACATTGTACCAGCTAGATTCAGAAAAAATAAAAGTGAAAGACCCCCAAGAAATATCAAGCAAAACATAAATATACTCACCTCTTTCGGAGTCGTTCAAAATGGAAATTACGAATCGGTTGATAAAGGTGCGTCAAGTGATAAATACTACGTTTTTTCAGGATATGTAGAATATCAATTAAAAATAAATGTCAAACACGGAATAGATACAGGATTCGATTTGTTTTACGATGACAGTCTGATTACCATATACCATGACTCGAATGACCGATATCTTTACGGATATCATCTTGGATACAATTACTCTTTTGGAAAAATGTTATTAAAGGTTGACTTTGGTGGATATTTAGGCCCTTATGGAAATAAAGAAAAAGATGACCTTTGGGCCAGAGCCGCCTTACAATACAGAATACTCAATTGGATGAGCATACACCTAGGATTAAAAACAAAGCAAGGTTTTACAGCAGATTGGCCAGAAATAGGAGTCGCTTTTCAACCTTTCGAATGGTAATTTGATACTCTTCACAAAACCATTATCTCAATAATGTTAGTCATTCTTTTAATAGTGACAACATTTTCCAATAAAATATAGAAGCAAATTTTATCGGACTCCTATAAAAGAATCAATCATTTGTAGAAACAAAAAACGGTAAGAAATAAATCTTACCGTTTAACAAAAAACATGAATTTAGTTAATGTCCTAACGCATATTGGATTCCCGCAGTGAACATAAAAGTATTTTCCATCTGAATTCCTTTAACATACTGATACACAGGAAGACCTGCCTCTATCTCTAAACGCATTCCTTTTAATACTCCTTTAAAAAACCCATAATTAACACCTAATAAAACATCCAATTGTTGTTTGCCAGAATTGGTAGCATCGAAAACAGGAGCTGTGCCTTTCATGGGCATAACCATCATGTCAGAAAACACGTTATCACTTCCGTTAATGGAACCAATAGAGTTGTAATCTGCTCTCAAAGAAGTACTCACACTTTTAGAAAACTTGTATGCAGACCAAAAAGTAGCATTCCATTTGTTCCCTATTGTATAGCCTTCATTATTTTCTCCTATTCGATATAAATATGATGTTTGCGCACCATAAGACATATGATCATATTGTTTTAAATACGTAATCCCTACTGATGGATCCCAAGTACCACTACCCAATTGCATGTTATACCCTAAACGGATTTCATTTAGTGTAGTCATTGGAGTTGCCCCAGTTTCCGTTAAACTTCCAGTAGGCACAGATAGTCCCAAATTAACATGCATAGCTCTACTATTTATATTAAATAAAGAATACAACACACCTACTTTCGTATCACCAAGACCAGAAGATGAAGTTTTAAAACTCATTCCTGTTCTCATTAACAACTCCATATTATTCTCTAATAAATGGGTCATTACCACGAATGTTAATTTATCTGATGGAGCATACATACCTCCTATCATATGCATTTTCATGTTCATATTCTGAGGAGCCACCATGTAGGTTGCGTGTATATCTGCATTAGAAACTTCATCCGTTTGAGAAAGGTTTCCATCCATTTCCATACTCATATAACGATAAGAAAACATCCACTCTCCCTTGTGATGCATATGATCACCCATTACTCCTATTGGAGCATGACCATCGGCTCTATTAGAAATCCAACTAGTATTTAATACTTGTTGATGAGAATGACTGTTCTCCTTATTCTGGCCTGATACTATTTGCAAAGCACAAAGTAATGTGATTGCTATTATTAAGTTTGATTTCATTTATTGATTTTTATTTGACTTTGAGAATACAATTATCCCTCATAATCAATTTGAATACTAATTCTTATTAGTCTTTATCAGTCAATTCCTCACATATAAATATATAAATGAGACACAAGTATAGGAAATCCCAACTCGAATGATTAAAAAGATGTTTTAACGCCAGTAAAAAAATTAAACAATAAATATAGGAGGTCGAAAAACCGAAGACGTATAGGTCATAGGTGAACCACAAAACAGTTTCCAATTATCTTGTAATAAAATAGAAAATCCAACAATAGAATATGTATCTATGACAATTGGGCATACTGGGTATTTACTAAAATCAATAAGAGGTGTACTGCTTTTGTGATGATGATTTTGATCAGAAACAGGCTGTGTTACATTCACCATTTCCTTTTGTAAATAACACTTACCATTACATGCCAAAGCAGGTTTATCTCTGTTTTCACATAACACAGTAGCAATATATTCATAGTTTGAATAATACTCCAATAGAGGCATCAAAGGACGCATCATAGCGATCACATAAAGCATATAAAAAAATAAAGCTGCAAATTGATTTTTCATTTCGAATGCAAAAATACTATTTTTAAGGAGTCTTACAAAAATTATAAGCTGAAATCGGTATAAAATGAAATAAATTATAACACAAATATACTTCTGTTAAATTGAGATGACA